>MDSV01210068.1_pt1 | contig 12122 bp, 12 predicted proteins | sample 810851 | NCBI WGS metagenome assembly MDSV01 (sample SAMN05326640, study PRJNA326480) | marine metagenome | isolation source: seawater | place: Atlantic Ocean: North East | collected 2012
CTTTCTCGCGCATGCCTCGATCGAACGTCCCTTGGTAAAAGCTCTTGTCTGCGTACGAATATCGCCCGCGGCCGTCCACGAAGTCGTCCACCCACTCGCCCTCGTACACGTCGCCGCTCGCGAACCGAAGCGTTCCCCAGCCCCAGCGGTGGTCGTTCCGCCACTCGCCTTCGTACATGTCTCCGTTGGGGTAACGGCAAACGCCTCTTCCCTCGGTCTTGTCTTCGATCCAGGATCCTTCGTACCGCAAACCGCTGGTGTACGTCATGGTGCCCTCGCCGTGTCGTTTGTCTTCCTTCCACCCGCCGTCGTAAAAGTCGCCGTTCGAGCACTGATGAAGACCTCGACCGTGTCTGATGCCCTCCACCGCCTCGCCCTTGTACTCGTCACCGTTGGAATAGTTCAAGGTGACTTCAGGAGTGTAATCAGGAGGAAGCATCGGCGTTGACTGGTGATAGTCGCCGTGTGCGAGGTCGTGGAACTCGTTTTCTTCGCCGGTCTCCGCTCCATCGAGGGGAGGCGAAACGGCGGGTGAGATGACATTGGAGTCGTCGTCGTCCGCCTCGAGGAGCGCTTTCAGGCGGGCCACCTCTCGGCGCAACGCATCTGTGGAAAGATCGCTGACGATAGTCTGTGAGTCTTCGGGGTGGGGAGCTATCTCGACCATCGGATGAGTGTCACTCGAGCTGCCGCACGTCGTCGTGCGTGTCGGAATAACAACGCCGACTCGTTTCAGATCTGACTTCAGTTTACAAACTGCAGGTGTACAACGTACGACGCACAATATTGACGTCCGCACTGTCCTTTTGACGTCTTTGCGCCGTCGAATCAAGTGCGTGAAAAGTCGCGGGAAACACCTTTATTCCTCTCTCAGCCTTGAGATGTCGCCTTCCCGGGAAAACCGGCAGCCCGTGCCCTCCGACGTTCCATTCCAGAGACACGCGACCAACAACGGGTCATCGCGCTCAGCGTCGCCAAGATGTCCCTCTCACACGTCGCTTTCACCGCCTCCGCGCCCCCTCGCGCCCACACCGGTTGGCGACCCTCGGCTAGTCGCACGAGATCTCCCGCACCAAAGTTCCACGTGGCTCGAAGGGAGGCAAGATGCGGGACGGTGATCCCCCGCGGAGTGGTCGACAGCGCCGCCGTCATGCCCGCGCTGAACTCTGAGCCCGACGAATTCAAAGTTCTCGAGGCTCTACCCAACGATACGCACGTGGACGTCGTCTTCAATGACGGCGCCTCCTTTCGCTTCCACGCGCTGTGGCTGAGGGACGCCTGCACCGATCAGAATCACGTCGTCGCCGACGCGGGCGAAAGGATCTTGTCCATGCTCCCGGTGAACACCGGGTGCGACGCCGACCTCCGCGCCACGGATTGCGACATCGACGAAACCGGTGGCCTCATCGTGACGTGGTCGAACCACGACACTCGGTCCACCTTCGACGCGAAGAGACTTCGAGCCTTCGCCGACGTCGTCGCGAAGCCCCTCGTCGGATCCGGCGCGCCGCCGCTCGCCGCCCCGGCGAAAGCGTGGCTCGACCCATTCACCGGATATCCCGACGCCCCGGGTCAGCATCCGTCGCAGATCGACTACTTCAAGAACGAGGACGGCGTGGTGTTCCCGTCCTACGACCACGATGCGGTCATGACGGATCCAAAGCTTAAGCTAGACGTCATGCGAGAACTTATGCGCGTTGGCGCCGTTCTGATCGACGACGTCCCGGAGAACGAGGTCGACAGTACCACGTTACACGCGTTCGTCGACGACGTACTCGGCGGTATGCAAAAGGATCCGTGCAGGGATGAGCGCAACTGGAAGATTGTCAAAAAGGCGGATGCGAGCTCAATCTCGTACGACCCGGAGAAACGCTTGAACAATCACACGGATCAGTCGGTTCCCCCGTGGGGCGGCACGCCCGCTCTGGTTTTGATCATGCACTATCAGAAGGGATCCGGGTGTAACACTCTGGTCGACGGGTTTAAAGTCGCCGAGGATATCCGCGCCGCCGACCCGGAGGCTTTCGAGATGCTCACCTCGTACGGCTCCAACCAAACCAGAGATTTTGTCTCCTCCAGAAAGGACACCACCCAGTCGCTCAACGCATCGCTCTGCGTGCATAAGCGCGAGCCCATTATCCAGATCGACGATGCGGGGACCATCGTGCGCGTTCAGTATAACGAGGTGTTCAGAACCCCGCTCGAGCTTCCCTTTGACGTGTTTCCCAAATGGTACGCCGCCTACACCAAGTGGGTGACAATGCTTCACGACCAAAAGTACGAGGTCGAGGTGGACATGCATGCCGGGAAGATGCTCATCTTCCACAATTGGAGGACGCTTCACGGCCGCGCGGGAGGGAAAGCGAGTAAGGACAGGACGCTGATCGGCGGTACCGTGACCAGGGAGGCGTTCTACTCCCGCGCTACTGAGCTGCTTGAAGAAACCGCAGGATACGACGTGCAGGTGACAGGAACGAAAGTGAAGTGAGAACCTTTCGTGGGAGACGTGCGCGTGCGGGACTGTACGTACCTGTTACGTACGCGGTTACAACGTAGTATGCTGACTTACGAATCAATCAAAAATCACTTCGCCGACCTGGTCGCCAGAGGCGAGAACGCTAAGTCAACAGCCACGAACTACTACACCAACACCATCTTTAAAGTGCTGAACGACCCCGATGGATTCGACGACCCCCCCACCTGTTTAAATACGAAAGTAGTCGAACACATCAACCAGACCCACGACCACCCTGGAACGAGACAAGGTGTCCTATAGCAAGCAAAATTTTCCCGGGAAATCCACGACGAAAAAAGCCACGACGGTTCAACGCCAGCGCGCCCGCACGGACCCGCGACTCCCCCCTCCGTTCTCACCCATGAGCTCCTCCGACGACGAAGCCGACCGCCCCGTTTCCGCGGCCGAGGACGCTTTCCAGGAGCGCCAGAAGGCAGTGGTGAAACGCCTCAACGCGCTGGGCTGCGAAGTGATTCGCGGCATCGACGAGGATGTCGAGCCTTCGTACTCGGAGGAGGACGTCGCCGCCATGCGGATCGTGGTGGTCACCAAGGCACGTGCGGCTGCCTTCGAGGCCGCGGAGAAGTTCGCAACGGGGCAGGAGTTCGACAGCGACAGCGACGACGACTGCGGCATCATGATGTTCGACACCTCCAACGGCAACGCCGTCGTGTCCGGGCTCGCCGATCAAATAAAAAACGCCCACGCGAAGAAGTCCAAGTCTGCAAAGTTCGACCACCTGCTCGCGTTGACAAACGCTCTGAACAACGACGACATGTGGGCGCGCGACAACGAGATGTGGGGCGAGGGGGACGAGATGCAGGCTGCGTGCGAGAAACTCGGCGCCGCCTGGAAAAAGCTCCTCGGCGAAAGCACCAACGACCAGCTCGGGGTGGACGAGGAGTTCACGAGGCCCGGGACGGAGGCTCTCCTCGAGGACTTCGGGAAGATGCTCGAGAGCGTCGCGGGGGACACGGAGGTGAGCTACCCGTTCAATTGGAAGCCGTGAAGCGATCGGAGGCTTTTGCGGATGACCGGACGAGACGAAACGAGACGAGACCACGGCGCGTGCGCGCCGCCGCCGACGACGAAAGACGGCGGAAGTGTAACAAGATTTCAGTGTTCTTCCGACACTCGCAAGTTCTTGAAGGTCTTTAGTTGGCGCCGGCACGCCGCGGCCAGCTTTTATTTAGCACTAGCGTCTACTCTTGGTAAGAAACTCTAAACGCATACCACGACCGGGGCTCACCGCAGTGTCGACGCACGCCGCCAGGCATGAAGTCTTCATACGATGCCGTTCCGTTTCGAGAGACTCTCTACGGGACTCACTCTCCGAAGGGCACCGTCCTCGATTCAGTTCGATACGTTGTGTTCGGTGCTCTTCTCGCACTGGCCGGCTGCGCGGGATTCTTAACGACGTACGGACATGACGGAAAAGCGAACGAAAAGGTGCTCGGTCAGTCCAACGACCGGTGCACGGTATATACGTATTGCGATGACATTGGCATGAATGTCGGCGACCTGGTCGATGCGTGGAAAGAAACCTGGTCGGATGCGGGATGGAACCCGGTCGTGCTGAACAGGGAGGTTGCACAACGACACCCTGACTATGATAAGTTTCACGATCGCTTCACCACGTATCCTTCACCCAACCCCCCTGAGTACGAGTTCTCGTGCTACCTCAGATGGGCTGCCTTGTCCGTTATGGGTGGTGGATACATGGTCGACTACGATGTCGTCAACGTCAACGTTCCGCCACCTCCCGACTGCGCGTTCATGCCCAACGATGGAAAGCTCACTATTCTCGACCAAGGCGTACCTTCGTTCGTCTCGGGCTCCGGCGAAGAGTTTGACAGGGCGGTGCATCTCATGTACGACACGGATTATAACCTCGCCATTCAAAGTATCGGCGGTGATTTCGTGAGCGATATGATTTACGCCATGTATTTCGTTGAGACTGGGAGCTACGAGTCACTCAAACTTCTGACCGATGACAAACACGACTTCGAAGCCAACGACATGTGCAACTCGAGAGGCGAGCCTATTTACCGCCTGTTTCACCTGAGTCACGGCTACGCAACGAATTTCGGCATCGACAGGAGTCGAGAGTACATCCGTGGATTGATTTCGAATCTCCGTCATCACGCGCACGATGAAGATTGCGATTTGGAAAAGGACGTGGACTTTGATGAATGGAAGCGCAAGTTCTTACAAGAGTGAGAAGACGCGAGGCGTCTGAAACGACATTTGTTTGCTACGTGTCGGTTAGTTCTGGAAAAGCCGCCTCGCACGACGTTCTGCCCGTCGCCAAACGCGCAAGCAGCGTTCGACGGAACCGTGGTGTGGGTTTCATCGCGTGAACTCGCGCGATGGAGACGAGATGCGGCGAACGCGATATTAATAAAACTTGAACCTGCGCAGCGTGCGTTGATTTCAGGATGTAATTTAAATGACTGAAAGGTCCGACAACCCCACCTTGTTTCCGCCAGTTCACGCATATCGTCCCGCACTCGGTCGTCGGGGTACGGTACCGTTGTGAGTGAAGAAGAGAGTCGACAAACGAAGCGGATTTCCATTTGGGGCGGTGCACGACCACCTTCTATGGGTGCTCCTGATCATACGGAGTGCGTGACGTGTAAAGCGAAGGGGAGCAAGTACAAGTGTCCAGCGTGCCGCTTGCCCTACTGCTCGGTCGCCTGCTGCCGGGAGCACAAGGGTGCGTGGACGATCTCACTTCCGCTCGCGTAATCTTCAGTTTTAGGGCACCCACTGAACCAACCATCCTCCCTCCCTCTCCCTGTGCAGAGAAATCTTGCGCCCCGAAGAAAGAGCCCGAAGAAAAGCATCCGACGGAAAGCCCATCGGTTGAGACCGAGGCACCCGCTCCAAAGCCTAAGCGTTCGTTCGAGGAGGACGCGGAGGACGAAGACGGAGCGAGACTCCGTCGAAAGCACCTGGTCGCGGTCGCCACGAGCGAAGAAATTCGAGAGTGCCTGAAAGACGAGAGGCTCGTCAACACCGTCGCCCGCATCGACAGTACCGCACGCGCTGAGCAAGCGTTGGACGCCGCGTGCGAGGATCCCGCGTTTCGTGAGTTCACCGAGAAGATATTGAACAGGCTGGAAGAGGCTTCGTCATTGAAGGGGTGATCTTCCACTTCTCTCTTCAGAGATCGTGCTGAAGAGGCGGGTTTAGATGTTCAAGGCACTCAAAGAGAAGACGAAGCAGAGGCTCTCCGAGGCGACGGAGCGGGCGGCAGAGCTCAAGGATAAAGCAAAGCAGAGATTTAACGACGCGTCGGAGAAAGGAAGGAAACTTCGGGAGAACGTAGAGGTTTTCACCGGCGTCGACAAGGCTCGCGAAAGTTTTGCGCAAGCAGTAAACCCCGTCGGCGGGAGCAGCACGGCGGCGCGACTTGGCGCCATTTCAGGAGCAGCTTTGGACGCTGAGGCATTGCGAGAAACGTTTGCGAAGATTGGATCCGAGCCGTACCAGCTGGTAGATGACGACCTCGATTTTTCTGATGCGTCGAGACGAGAAACCACGGACGCAGGGCCGCGCGAAGACGACGCCGAGGTAAACCGACGGGTCGGAGCGGGTGCCGCCTCTGCGGAGGAAATCGTCAAGACCCTTCACGAAGACTTTTTCCTTCCTGAGGGAGACTTCGACCCTTTGAAGTATGTTTTGGAGGGTTTATCGAAATCAGACCAAGATATTACTGTTGACGTGCTTCATAAACAAGAAGAGCGCTTATCAAACCAGGTGGAGGCAGTGTCGACGAAACTTGCGAAAGACGTGAACGAGCACTACGAGGACTTCGTGCAGGGCATGCGGAACATCACTGAGCTCACTGATGGTTTAGAGCAGAGCTTCGTGACTGTGAAAAATGGACGGAGAAACATCTCCTTTGCACGAGAAAGCGTGGGCCGTGCGATGAGAGTCGCAGAGTCACACACGCGGAAGAAGTCCCTTATGGCCGCACTTGACATGCTCGTCCGCGTGCGAGAATGCCAAAGTTTTGAGGCGCGAATACGCTCAAGCCTCGAGGCATCGTGCTTTGTTGACGCCGTGGTGGAGTATGCGCAAGCGATGAACATATTGAAGTCGCTCGATGGACTGACATGCGCGGAGACTCTTGGTCGAGACCTTCGTGCGTTATTGTGGGATCTAATGAACAGCGTTGAAGCGGTACTCTTCAAGGTGTGTGGAGATTTCAAGCCGGAGGAGTACAGTCCTCTTTTCGACGCTTACATGCAATTCGGAAGTGAGGTCAAGCCTCTCGGCGACAAAGTGCAAGAGCTGTTCCTGCGATCGGTTGAAACGCAAACTGAAGGGATGCTTCGGTTACACTCCATGACGCGTGCAGGCGTCACCGAGAATGACGACGCCGCCGCGGCGCGTAAGGCTCGGATGCCATATAAAGAGCTTTGCCAACAGCTCTCACCGACGCAATTCTTTCCATGCTTCCAGAAGACTTTAGAGGTTCTGTTTGCACTCCTCACTAGCCATCATAGAATGCTTCGGTGGCACGAGGAGCAGATTGAAGCTACAGAGAACGAAGGCGACGACGCAGGCGAAAATCAAACACGTGTGGAGGCATACAAAGCTATTATTGGAGCACTTTTGCGGAGCCGTCGCGCGATTGCGGACATGGCAGGGGCACGCATTGCTGCTCTTCTGCAGGCATCCTCCGCTCCGTCATCCGGACAATTCAAGGCAGTCTTGGATTGGGCCAAGACTTTCATCGAGACCGCGGAAGCGTTCTGCGGTACGCAAGCTTCGACATTGCGAGGCCATCTCGAACGTGCTGGTGATCGCTACTTTCAACAGCTGCACTTGCAGAGGCTTGAGGCGTTGCGCGAGATGCTGGAGAGCGAGATGTGGACGCGGCTGCCGAAAGCAGCCGCTGAACAGGCGCGCGGCGACATAAGGGCAGCGGCAACACGTGGTCGGGGCGTATCATCGGGTTTTGGAGTCGCTGCATTCGGCGGTGCTGCTGCAGATGGGAGCGCGTTCGAAGTACTCATAGCTAAGGGAAATCCCTTTGCGCAAAGTTTAGGAACGAGCGCGAGTATGGGTTCCTTGACAGCTGATGCAGAGGAAGAACTACCTGAATCGGACAGTACTGGGGAAGCGGCCAACACGACAAGGGAGGAGGATGACGACGAGGATGCAGCTGTATCGGCAGCATTTATTGACGAAGATGATGATGATGATGATGAAACGCTCAGCCCTGAGATGCGGAAAGCCCGCCGCGAGGCGCGTGCTGCTGTCGCTGCTGCGGACGCTGCCACGAGCAGACAAGGTGATTCGAAGGGACTTGATGCTCGCAACGCAACACTCACGGCGTCATCCCTTTACCTGATCCAGGGCATTGCTGAGTACCTGCGCTTGATGCGGGTGCTCACTCCTTCCATGCCTGTTATCTTCCAAGGTTTGTGCTCGCTTTTTGAGACAACTCTCGTCCGCATATTTGCTGCGTTTGGCCAACACGAAGCGCTGGATCCGCGCTCTGAGCTTATCACGCCAAGACTTCGGAACACGTTGGTTCGTCTGCTGAATGGCACATCGCTCAGCACGATTATGAACCATAGCGATGGAATGGGTTCGGGTGCGTCAAAAATGGTGAACTCTTCAGGGAATTTGTACGGTTTGCGTGAGCGTGTTGTTGCGCTCGAATCCCTCGCTTGTCTCGCAGAAGAGTTCAAGCGCCTGAAAGCGGGACTCAAGCAGACCTTACCTTCCAGTGAAGATTCCAAGTTAGAGAGATTCTTCGGACAGACGATCGTGAGCGTGGAGGATGTTCGTGAGCACGTTTACGGGCATGTCGCCAGATTACTTCTGGATCTGTCTTGGGTTCCTGAGGTCATCGGCGATAGCGAAAAGCTGAGTGATGCCCTCAAGACGGGCAAGTACGCGAAGTCCACCGTGAGCACAGAGCACAACAAGTGGGTGAACGATCTGTCCACAGAACTCACGCAGTTCGGTGCGAAGCTCGCGATCGCCGATGTCACCGCAGAGGCGCTCGTAATGCTTTGGAACTGTGCAATTGCACAGACCGCGTCTGTGATTGTGGCAGGCTTCGCTCGTGTTAAAAAATGTTCGTCCGAGGGGCGCGCACTCATGGCTCTGGATTTGCAGGTACTTTATGGAATCGTCAGGCACCTAGCCCCTAAGGGCTCAAAACTCGAATTCGGTTATGCGCTCGAGTACGTGAAGGCGTTTTACATCGCCGCTGACCAACTTGAATACTGGTGCATGACACACGCTGAGTACTCCCATGCACAGAGAGTGGCGTTGGTTAATCAGATTGCAGGTGCATTTGGTTGGTCTTCCTCAGCGAAGAGTGAGTTCCTCACGAAGATTGGGTCTAGTGAACTGATAATGTAAAGGTACGGTAGGTAGCTTCAATTTTGGATTGTCAAAAAGCTGAAAAGTGAAATCTAATTTTTTCAAAGAAAACAATTCATCGCGACGGGATGCTCTCGCGGTCAAGCTGCACCCAGCTCTTAAACGGTTTGCCACGGAGTACAGCGAGACGAGTCTGTCGGTTGCGTCGTCGTAGGTCATCCTGTTCAGAATCTCTGTCCCGGCATTTCGTTTCCTTCCACTCAAGGTGGCGACGTTGTTGATCTTCAGCCGAACTCACTCGATGCTCTCTCATGACTGGCGCGGGGAGGTCGGAGTAATCCTTCGAGGTGTCGTCAAACTTGATCTCATAGCCATCATCGCGAAATAAGCGCTTCCATTCCGAACTCGAGTGTTCGTGGGGAGAAGCATAAAGCGCCAAATTCGTCTTATGCAAGAATAAGGTGACAATACCGTCATCGTCGATGTCCCAAGCACACATATCGGGGACTACACGATCATCCAGATCCCCAGAAAGGTACACTCGGTCACCGTTTCGGTCACGCACACAAATGTGCGCGGCTGAGATGTCGACGTCCAGAGAAGAGCCGGAAGTGCCACGCTCAATGCCAAGGACGAGAACGCAGATTTCGGATGCACTCTGACGCCATCTACACTTACCGTGTGACGGAGAGAACCAAACGTCCTGGTCTATTTCAGAGCGATCATAGTGCACGCGAGCCATGCAAAACGCGTGTTTGTCGACACGCTCCACAGGATCACCATTGGCGCGAGTGATAGAATACGACTGATACGGCAAATCCATGGCTAAAGACGGACGGGACGCCTCGACCAGCGCAGTGGAGATGTCATCGGCGATCATGCGCTCCTGAAAGCTCGCCTTTGCGTCTTTTAGATGAACCTCTTCAACTAGACAATCATGCGCAATGCATGGACCCAGCGATTTCACCATAGTTGGCTCATCGCCGATGCTCCTCAACACAGATACGCAGGCCTGCAGACGTGATAAAAGAAGGTGAGCGAAGGAAAAATTCAAAAGTAGACTAATCAGCACTTACCTCACCGCGCTGTCTGCTTTCAATTTGGAACTGGTATTCAATCTGCGCGTACAAGAGAAATTCAATGAATGCAATTCATGAAACGAGAAATCAAATAAGCGCTTACCTTTAGCTTTCGTTCGGAGCAGAGTGAAACGCGCTCGATGAGTACATCCTTGAAGTCAATGTCACAGCCTCGCGCGAATGTGTCTTTCAAAGATCGTCGGCCTTCTGCACCGAAACAGCCGAGCTTGTCACAGTCATATCGCAGTGAACCCTTCACGAAGAAAATGTTCTCAGCGATTTTGTCTGCATCAACCGTTAGTCCGTGCTCAACTGCAAGTTGTTGCTCGTTAATAACACTCAGGACTGCACTCGATTGCGCGTGCGTAAGCTTCTTGATGACTTCCTCGACCTCAGTAGCGTAGTCTTCATTGTCAGGGTCCTGCAATAACAATTGGATGCGAAGTTAGCACGTTAAAGAAACGAACTATGTCAACACAGAAACGCACCAGTTTCTTCGCTATCTGGAAGCAGCTTGCAGCTTTCACGATGTCACCCCCGTCGCTCGTGTCCTGTGATTTAAAACCCTCCCCTTGAAGGAACCACGCCCAAGCGTCGAGAGGGTACTTCCTTCGTCTACATGAATCATTGTTAGTTAGTCAACTTAGGTAGAAAATACATGAGGGGCGCAGCGCAAAAATCACTTACTCCCATGGTTTCGACGTTCCGGGCGCTTTCAAGACGGTCTTGATCATGATTTCGTTGTTGTTTGCGTCATCAGAAATCAGCCTCAGCGCTGCTCGTGCATCTGCGACGACCTGTTTGAAACATAATGCAAATCTGTACATGCATGCGCGCTGTAATTTAATAGTAAAGTTAGTTCCTGTTGCAGTCGCATTGAATTTGTGACTGCATGAATTTACGCACCTGCACATATGCCATTGTTGCGCTCATTGGAGCGAGAGTCCAATTTGCAACACAGGTCTCGTAGTCAGTTTGAGTCTTTTTTGTGCTGCCCTGCCACGATTTTATCTGCAGAAACATTGATTCCCGCTTTTCCTGCGGCGATACGGTTTGTTTTGATGGTTTAGCTATGATACCCTTGGCCTCGTAGTCGTGGAGGATCGCGATGACGAAATCTGCGAGCTGTTCTCGAGTCATTCGACTCGCTGTCTCAGAAACGGCACGGTGGTACTCGTTGTGCGCCTTCGCTTTGTCCTCGATCAATTTGTATGACTGGCTGAGCGCGTCGAGCGCCTGACCATAGTGCTGCAGTCCTCTGAGGGCCGTGGCTTGTCTCCACCAAGCCTTTGCCCATCCACCGTTCAGTTCGCAAGCGCGCTCAGCATCCTGCAGTGCCTCGGCGAACTTGTTTGCCTGCGAAACAAGACGTCATGTCGCATCAGTTGATGAGCTGTTGCCGAACCTACGTCGAAAGCCTGAACACTCGGAGAGACGCTCACCTTGGCGTATGCTAACGATCGGTTTGTGTACAGCGCGAGGGATTCTTTGTGCCCGGGTGGAAGGATGTCTAAACAGTCAGAGTACCTGCTTGAGCTCGGAAGTGGTCAGACACACGGCACTTTTTTTTTCCTTTTTCTTTCGTAAACAAGACTTAGACAGACACAGGAAGGAAGCCGAGAGAGTAGAGCCGGAAGGGTCATTATCACGCACTTGGTGTATGCGTCCTTGTAGTTGCCAGCCTTCAGTGCGTTATCTGCCTGAGTCTTGACGTATCCCATCTTCATAATCCTGTATTAGGAGGAAGAGAACTCTCGTTAGATGGGCTGCAGTCATCTCAAACAGAAACGTTCGCTCGTCGAGACAGGACAACTCTTCCCGTCCAGGAGAGAACATCAGGACGTCGAAAGAGCCACTCGAAGATGCCCTTACCAGAACTCTTCATCGCCCGAGAATCTTCCATCAGATGTCATGCTGATCCGCGACGCAGAACGTGCGGTACTATGGTCCGCGCAACAGGACGCGGGTCCCTTTCGCGAGATCCGGGGAGGCGAAGAGGCGTTTTTTTCGGCAGCAGTTTTGATTTTTTTTTCGTGACCGTGTGATTTTCGCAACCGTGTTTTTCATTCTCCGGTAGCGCTGCGGGACGCCTCCTCACTTTCGCCACCACCGCCGCCGCCAACGATGGCCGCGGAAGAAGCATCAGTGGGCATAGAGTGTAATGCCAACTCGGCGGA
>MDSV01247784.1_pt1 | contig 12120 bp, 9 predicted proteins | sample 810851 | NCBI WGS metagenome assembly MDSV01 (sample SAMN05326640, study PRJNA326480) | marine metagenome | isolation source: seawater | place: Atlantic Ocean: North East | collected 2012
CCGCGAACGCGCGCGATGTCCGCGAGAAGGCGCCGAGCGCGCGTCGACGCGCGTGCGCGGAGGACATGGCGGGACCACGCGAGCGGTCGAGTGTCGACGATCGGTCACATCTCACATCGGGGACAACGGCCAACCGCCAGCCCAACCGCGCCCGCGCGTCACGCGCGGGCGTATATATATATATCGGGACGGGACGGGAAAAAGGGAAAGAATGGTGAGTGTTACCGCGACCGTGACCGGTACTGAAAGAATGGATGCATCGCGCGCTCACTTTTTCGCGGCGATGCCCTGGAAGAGATAGACGGCGAGGATGGACGCGCTCACGGCGAGCGCGCCGACGTAGTTGTACGCGCCGCCGCTGGCGGCGGCGAGGTCGTCGGCGGTGGGAGAGAGATCGGTGGCGGCTTGGAAGGTGTAGACGGTCATCCAGTCGATCAAAGCGATGGAAGCGGCGATGGAGAGGTTGAGTTTTTTAAAGGTACCGCCGCCGAGTCGACCTCGGCGAGACGCGTCGACGAGCGCGTACTGCGTCGGCGCCAAGAGGAACACGGTGGCCAAGCCGAACGCGCGTTGAATCAATTGCGAGGACGGTTCCATTTCGTTGACGATGGCGAGGGGGGAGAGAGGGGAGAACGCGAACGAACCACCGACCACGAGACTCGTCCAAAACGACAGCTTGTAAAACAGTTCGAGGTAGCCTCCCTTTTCGGTTCTGTCGCCGAAATTCGTCGCCTCTTTAAAATCCTTCGCCACGCGCGCCCACGTCTCGTCGTGTCCGGGTCCGTGTTCACGAATCGCCTTCACCGACGTCGCGAACGCCGGACCGAACGCCAGACACAGTCCGGCGCACGTCGCGGCGTTCGGTCCGCCGCCGCCGCCGCTCGCCGCGCTCGCCGCCGCGACGCCGAACGCGACGACGAAACTTCCCACGAACAACACCATCGCGAGCGCCAAACGCTGATACGTCTCAGAGTTTAACCGTTCATTTTTCGCGGCGTCTGAGAGCGTGTACAGCGCTGTGAGCGCGATCAGAGCAAACGCGCTCGTACCGAACGCGTTGCTAAAATGCTGCACTGAGCGCACGGAATCGAACGTCTCTCCGAACAGCGGCGTCGCGCACTCCAGACCGAGTCCCTCGCGCACGAAAAACGTAGGATATATCAGCGTCGCGAGCGTCGGCGCGCCCATGACGGCGGCGGCGCTGAGAAACGCCCCCTCCTCGTCATCGGGTGATGATGTAGATGATGTTTCGGACGTCGCGCGCGCGCTCACCGCCGCGCGAATCGAGCCCGATGCGCGCCGGAAGCGCGAGACATCGACGTCGCGCGTTATCTCGCGTCGATTCCGCGCGGAGACGACGGCGGTTCGCGGGACAGCGCGCATCATCGCGCGTCACACTGGCGCGCGTGGATTTCTCATCGCGTCCGGTGGATCCTCGCGCCGCGGCGACGACGGGCGAGGAACATGTCGAATTATCCCACGTCGACGCAGAGAAACTTTTGGTTGTACGAATCGCGCGATGCCGCGCGCAAGGCGCGCGCGAGGACGCGCGAGGGGACGCTGAAAACGGCTGCCGGTGCGAGGGCGGAATCCTCCACATCTTCCGTGGAGACGGACGCCCTGACGCTGGAGGAGGAGACGCAGATACTGCGGTATCACGAACACAAGATACAGTCCATATGCGCGGCGTTTTCGCTGCCGCGAAAGGTGAAGAACACGGCCGTCATGCTGTTCAAGAGGTTCGCGCTGGCGCACGGCGTAGCCGCGCACAGTTTAAAGATTATCATGTTGACGAGCATTTACGTGGCGTGCAAGGTGGAGGAGAGTTACATCAGCGCGGATGAGTTCTGTAAGGGCGTTCGGGAGGACCCGGCGCGGGTGTTAGCCGCGGAGGTGACGTTTTTGTCGGGTTTGAAATTTCAGTTGGTGTGTTACGGCGCGACTCGACCGCTCGAGGGATTTCTTCGAGACGTGGAGGACGGCGCGTGTAAGGTGACGGCGAAACAGCTCGTCGAATGTCGTAAAACAGCTTTAGAATTAATCGATTCGTTGATGCTCACGGATGTGCCGCTGGTGAGACCTCCGGGGCAAATCGCGCTGTGCGCGCTCAGAAGAGCCGCGCGAGGGGCGAACGCCGACGACCTCGCGCGTTATTGCGAATCCGTCGGATCCCGCGGTACGACGCCCGCGCCGAAGGGGTCGGCGCTCAAAGATATCTTAGATGAAATCGAATCCCACGTCGAAGAGGGCGTCGAACCGGAAGAGGCTGTGGTGAAGGAGATCGACAAAAAGCTCAAGCTCTTTCGCTCCAAATACAAGGCGCCCGCCGCCGCGGACGCCGCGGGCGAATCGAAGAAGGGCGGGCGCGAGTCCAAGCGACGCAAGAGCGAACAGTCTCACGAGAACATGATCGCGGCGGAAGAGGACGCCCTCGGGTAGTCATCTCGATTGTAACACCACTCTCGCGCGCCGCGCCTCGCGCGCTTTTCCAGCCCCGGGTTTTCCCGGCGTCCTCCCTTCACACTCCCGCGTCGCGAGGATACCTCCGAGCGTCGCGGGAGCGTCATCGTCGTGCGAAACACCCATCGGTGAGGTCTCGACCTCGCGATGGTTCACAGCGCGAGGTACGCGTCCACGCGCGTCGTTCGCGCCGTCATTTTTTTTTGTCATTTTCTGCGCTTTGCGAGTTTACCCCCGCTTCCGCGCGCCCATCGCGGAGAGCGGTTTTTCAACCTCGCGACACTAAAGATGGATACTTTAGGACACCTCCGAGAAACACGTCGGAGCCTTTCCTCGTCAAACATCGCGTCGACGACGAATCGACTCGGTCGTTCGCGATGTGCCTCGGGGCTACATTTTCACTCTCCTTTTTCGTGTCGTCTCGACGATTGGATCGTCGCGAGAGACGTCGGGACTGACGCGTTTCGCGACTTTGTCGTCCGCGCAGACGAGATTCGCGCGATCGCATCGGCGCGCGTGCGTTCGCCCGCGGCGTTTCGTCGCGCGTCCCGACGATTGATTGATTTCGCCATTCCCGCGCTATTCCTATGCTATGCGATGTCTACGACGCCCGCGACGAAAACGACCCCTCTCATGACTCATCCGCTTCCTCGTGACCGGCCGGTAATAACGCCGCCGCCACGCATCGTCCCTCCTCGACGAGAACGTTGAAGGTGCTCGTCGCGTGTATCGTATCGCACGCGTCCACCGCCACGCCGATTTCCTTCAAATACCTCAACGTGTCCTCTCTCAGAGGACACATCGCGCGACCGGTACCGACGATGAGTAAATCAGGCGTCGGATCCACGATCTCGAGCGCCGCCAAGGTTTCGGGCGTGATGTCCCGCGCGCGTCTCGGCGACCACGCCGCGTGCGCGCCGTCGTACGCGAAGACGCTCCCGACGCAATACGCCCCCTTTATCGCGAATCCGCGCGCGTCGTAACTGCGAGCGAGACGCGAGGTCAGTTTACGCGGTCGACGACGCGTTCGCGCGAACGTCACGCACTTATCGATGACGACCCGTCCCTCGGGACCTCGTAACAGTTCAAAGGTGTTCGGGTCGGATAATTGTCCGTACGCGCGACGGGCGCGAGATGACGTCGTCGCGGACGTCGTCGTCGCGAGCGTGCGCGCGCGCGCGAGACGACGTCCGACGGAGGCGAGCATGGAGGCGGCGAATGCGGCGAGCGTTCACGAATGAATGAATGAATGAATGAATTACAGCGGCGGCGACTCATCGCGCCGTCAACTCGGTCTCGATGTCCTCTAAAGTCTTCCCTCGCGTCTCGATGACGGTGAAGTACATGGAGACCAGGGCGAAGACGCCCACGGAGGCGAATGCGAGATAGGTGCCGCGCGAGCCGACGGTTTCTCGCGCCGTCGGGAGGAGGAGGGACACCAAAAAGTTGCTCCCAAAGTTGCTCAGCGTGGCCACACCGACGGCGGCGGATCTGACTTTGGATGGGAAGACTTCTCCGACGAGTAACCACGCGATCGGTCCGAAGCTTAATTGGTACGCTCCGACGTACAGAAAGATGGCCGCCACGGATGCTTGCGCTTGAAACACCGTTTGCGTTTCTCCGGGAGCGTTCAGCGCGGCTAAAGCGAACAGACAGGCGGTGATGATACCCGCGCCGCCCAACAACAGAGGTCGTCGGCCTACGCTGTCCACTTTGGCGACGGCGATCCCAGTCATGAAGAGCTTCCACACGCCGAGAATGATGGAAACGTTCGCCGCGTCTTCGACGCTCCAACCGGCGGCTTTGAAGGTTTGCGTCGCGTAGTAAAGAACGCTCGGTTGACCGGTAAACTGCTGAAATAACACGACAGAAAGTCCAATGTACAGTGGACGGAGATACTTACCGTCGAATAATGTCATCATCCCTCCAGCGTTCTTCGCATCCGCGGTTGTCGCCGCCGCGAAAATGTCTCCCAACTCCTCGTCAACCTTCACCAACTCTGTCTCCGTCTTCGCGTCTCTAATTCTAACGAGCGCGCCGCGCGCCTCTAATCTCGTTTTCTCATCGTCTCCTCCCCTCGCGGCTATCCATCTCGGCGAATCCGGTAACCATAGCGACCCGGCCAAAAGTATTCCAATCAGAGGCGTCGCCTCAAGAAACAACTGCCTCCAAGCCCCGTTCGATGCGATGACGTCCTCGCTCGCCAAATATCCGAGGAGAATTCCGCCGACGATGAATCCCTCCTTCAACGAAATGAGGCTTCCACGCAACGAACTGGGCGCCGTCTCCGCGATGTACACCGGCGCGCTGTGCATCGCAAAACCGATGCCTAAACCGTAAATCAATTTCCCGAGGACCAAGAGCTCGAACCCGGGGGCGACGCTCGCGGCGACGCTTCCGACCATGTACGCCGCGCCCGCCAACGCGAGCTCCTTTCTCGAACCGAGTCGATCGCCGAGACCCGCGCCCGCGGCCGCGCTCGCCGTCAGCGCGCCGAACAGCGACGCGCTGACGAATTGTCCAGACTCTATGCTCGACAACGCGAAGCCGTCGCCTCCGTTCGCCGCGCTCGTCGCGACGTTTTCCAACGCTCCGGATGAGATTCCAATGTCCCAACCGAAGAGCGCGCCGGCGAGCGCCGGGAACGCAAAGTTTCTGAGCACCGCGCCGTTGAGGTCCCGTTCTCCCTCGCGCGCGCGCTCGCCCGCGTCCGAACGTCCGGCGTTCGAGGCTGCGCGGCGACGATGACGCGTCACCGAGCGCGCGTTCGTTGGCTCGCGGGACGCGCGCGCGGACGTCGTGACCGCGCGCGCGACGCGCGAGGGCGCGGCGTACATTCGCGCGCGATTCGCGACGCTCGCGACGGGCGCTTCCGCGCGCGCGCGTGTGAGGAACGCGCGCGATGGTGACGTCACCAGTTAACCGTGGCCGCCGCCGCCGCCGCCGCGAATCGTTTCGAAACGAAAGTCTCCGTCGTCGGGAAAACGAATAAACGAAAAGCGCGTGGGACGAACGATGCGTTTTCGTTTGTTGCGTGTTTAGTGTGTCCTTGCGTTACAAAAAGTAGTGTAAATATTGCGTAAATGTTGCGTAAATGTTGCGTAAATGTTTTCATTGCTCGGCGACGTCTTCGACTCTGCCGTCGTAGTCGATCGCCTCGGGCGCTTCGGTCGTCGGTAACTCACCGGGCGCGGTAGTTTCGACCGGGGCATCGATGAACTCGGCGGGCTGCTCGCCGGAGACCTCGATGTCCACCGTTTGAGAACCGGCGGATTCGTCGCGTTCGCACGTGACGGTGAGAATACCGTCTGCGCATCTCGCCTCGAGCGTAGACAAATCCAAGTTTCTCGGCACGTTGATGGATACCGACGCGCGACCGTGATGACTTGTTCTGACTTCCACGCGCAGCGTTCGATCGGCCGTGAGTCTGCACGTCACCTTGTCGGCGGAAACTCCCGCGACGGAACGTCTCAGCAACGCGACGAGTTTCTTGTTCGATTCGACGTCCTCGTCGCTCAGCGCCACGTTCGAAACGACGACATCCATGGGTTCGATCGCGGTCGGATCTTCCATCTTGATGTGCAGCAGACCGTGTTCGACGGTGGCGGCGAGGTGTTTGAGTTGAAGCTCCGGCGGTACCGTAAACGTCTTCTTCAAGTTTCCAAACGTCTTCGACGCGCCCTCGACGACGAGAAAATCCTCGGGTTTGTGCAAAGTCACCGAGATATCGCGAGCGCCGAAGCCCGAAACGCTCAGAGTGGTGACCGAATCCGAATTCTCACTCTCCTCGTCCGTCTCCGCGCTCGGCGCCTTCTCCGTCGCCGTTTCGACGGGCACCCGAAGAATCTCCGGCGATTTCTTCACGACGGCGATTCGAAGCACACCGTCGATGCACGACGCCCGCGGCGTCGCGTTCACGTCGACGCACGCACTCGGCAATCCGAGTTCAATCACCTCGCGACCGCGAATCCGAACGCGAAGCGTCGCCCGTCCTCGCGCGTCCGTCGTCGCCCTCGCGCGGACATCCTCCGCGCGCGCCCCCGGCGCATGCACCGTGATCAAAAACCCTCGCGTCGTCTCCTCCACCCGCGGTGTCGCTCGCTCGTTTCTCCTTCCTCCTCCGCATCCGAGCAACGCGGTCGAGACGTCATCCATCGTCGTCATCGCATCCATCATCATCATCGCCTCCGCGCGCGACCGTCCTCGTCCCATCGCGCCGAGCATCCTCCTCCGAGTCTCGAGTCTCTCGAACAAACTCGCGGTGAACCTTGTTTCGGTTCGTTTCAAAAAAAACTCTCGCGCGATACGTTCGCGCGTCCTTCTCGCGTCTGTGTGTGACGCGACGATCCATCGCGCGCGACGAATGGGCCGAGAAGTCGAACCGTCTCGACGGTGTGCTGGGCACCGGGGACTGTTTGACCGTTCACGACTCATAAAATAGACTCTGCTATGGAACATTCTCGACCATTCTCGAACATTCGGTCTCGACCGGGCGCTGGGCACCGGGGACTCTTTTGACCGTTCACGACTCATGAAACAGACGCCACGAGGGAACATTCTCGAACATTCTCAACCATGCTCCACCAGTCGGTCTCGAGTCGCGACGACTCTTTGACGGTTCATGACTCGAAAAACACGCTACACTATGGACCACGCTCGATCATTCTCGACCATTCCATTCGGCATCGATTCGCGACGTCGCGGGGCGGACGCGCGCGCGACGTCGACTGTGCACGACGCGAGCGCGCGATGTTGGCGTCGGTGCGACGAAACGCGCGCGCGATGCTCTCGCGGGCGTCGCTCGGCGGGTTGGCGCGCGCGCGCGGGGACGACGCGCGGGCGATCGTGGACGGGGGGCGCGCGCGCGGACGCGCGTGGACGCGAGGGACGGCGAGCGTCGCGTCGACGGAAGGGAGCGCGTCGGTCGTCGAGCCGGAGTTTGAGATGAAAGGGGTGACTCTGCGAGGACGGCCGCTGTATCTGGACATGCAGGCGACGACGCCGTTGGATCCGAGGGTGCTCGACGCCATGCTCCCTTTTTTCACCGAGCGGTACGGGAATCCGCACTCGAGAACGCACATGTACGGATGGGAGACCGAGGATGCGATCGAAAGGGCGCGGGGGGAGTTGGCGGCGCTCATCGGGGCGAATCCGAAGGAGATCGTGTTCACGAGCGGGGCGACGGAGTCGAATAACATGGCGCTGAAGGGGGTGGCGCGCTTTTACGGGGAAAAAAAGAGGCACATCATCACCACGACCACGGAGCACAAGTGCGTGTTGGATTCGTGCAGACAACTCGAACGGGAGGGGTACGAGGTGACGTACCTGCCGGTGCGAGAGAACGGTTTGGTGGATTTGAAGGAGCTCGAAGCGGCGATGCGCGAGGACACCGCCGTCGTCTCCGTCATGGCGGTGAACAATGAAATCGGCGTCATTCAGCCGTTGAAGGAGATCGGAGAGCTGTGCCGTTCGAGAAAGATTTTCTTTCACACCGACGGCGCGCAAGCGTTGGGCAAGGTGCCCGTCGACGTCAACGAGATGAAGATCGACTTGATGTCCATCAGCGGTCACAAGTTTTACGGCCCCAAGGGCATCGGCGCCCTTTACGTCCGTCGACGTCCGCGAGTTCGAATGGAACCCATCATCAACGGTGGTGGACAAGAGCGAGGTTTGCGTTCGGGAACTCTCCCGACGCCGCTCATCGTGGGCATCGGTGAAGCCGCTCGAGTGGCGAAGGAAGAAATGGAGTACGACGAAGCGCACGTCAAGCGCTTGGCGAAGCGATTGATCGAAGGAATCGAATCTCGCGTCGAACACACGCAGTTGAACGGTGATCGTGACGCCCGTTATCCGGGTAACGTGAACATGTCGTTCGCGTACGTCGAAGGTGAGTCCATGTTGATGGGACTCAAGGAGATTGCGGTGAGCAGCGGGAGCGCGTGCACGAGCGCCAGCCTGGAACCGTCGTACGTCCTCCGTGCCCTCGGTGTGAACGAAGAAATGGCGCACACGTCCGTCAGGTACGGGTTGGGTCGCTTCACCACCGAAGAAGAGGTGGATAGAGCCATAGAGGCGACGGTGCGACAAGTGGAGAAGCTTCGCGAAATGTCCCCTCTCTGGGAGATGGTTCAGGAAGGCATCGATCTGAAAACTATCGAGTGGACTCAGCACTAAACTCGGCAGTAGCATACCACTCATCTCGTTGATACACACTAGAATTTGTTTAGTTTTTACCTACTCAACGTAGTTTTGACTGCCTACTGTTGTATTACATGTTGGCCCGTCTGGGTTCTATTAAGCGTACGTGTTGAGGAAAGCGCCGTTTTCTCCGAGAGAAGACGCGACCGCCGTGATTAAAATGACTATATTATTAAGCCGATGGGACCGCATTTTTCGTTCTCTCTTGTCGCTGACTCGCCTCGTTGAAGGCGTGCGCGACTTTCTTCTTCATCGGCATCGGCGCCTGCGTGTCGCGTTTCGTAGCCTTTCGCTTCCTCGGCGACGGTGATTCAGAATCAGGCGACTGATAACCGGGCGCTTTCACATCCAAAACCGCGCTCTTCATCGCCAAATCGATTCGAATCTGAGTCGCTTTCGCGTTCTTCGTCTGCACCGGCGCATACGTCGTACACTGATGCACTCCCGTAATCTTCTTCTTCACGAGTTCCACGGCGGCGACGGCTTTGTTCACCTGCAAACCCACGCCTATGAACGTCACTTTATCCACCCTTCCCTCTTGCAGCATTTTGAGCGCCTTATCCGCGCACGCGCGGACGGTGCCCTCACCGCTAACATCCAATTCTGTCGTTTTGATCGCCGTTTTCGCGCCACCCCTCGCGTTGACCATCGTGCGCGCTCGTAAATCGCGCGATTTCAGTTACGATTTCTTCTCCCACCGCCCGATCCTCGCCCGAGCTTCAGAGAACGCGTCGTCGGTCGCCGAACGGTCGAAAGAATTCGAACGGTTGATGTCCGCGTCTGATTTCCGTCGAGACGCGCGGTCGTGCGCGGACCGTTCCCCGGACGCGCGCTCGCACGCTTCCGGACCGAAACTCTCTCTCGAGCGAACGACTCCGAGAGCGCTCGCGCTCGTTCCGCGCGCGGCGGTGTCGCGGGATCGGTCAATCTGGGTGTGTTGTTTTGGTTGAGCCTTGGTTTAGTACGGCGTCGCGGTCTACCTACAAAGCTATCGCTAATCGCTAATCGACGCGCTCGACGACGAACGCGGTGAGCGTCAACGCGCGAACGAGGACGTCGACGCGTCCGGGGAGATCATCGGCGGCCCTGATGCCGTCGATGGCGTCGTCGAGGTGGTCGAGAGAGAGGTGCGGGAAACGCTCGAAACGCTTCGTGAGCGTCAACGCGTCGGATGCGTCGCGGCGCAATCGCTCCACCGCGAGTGGAGGAGCGATGAGAACGACGGTAGATTCGTCGTTCACTCGACAAGAGGTGTCGTCGACGGCACAGACGTGAGGAAGAGTGGAGTCTAAGAGGATTTCGCGGACGGCTTCGTCGCTCGCTCCCGATAAATCCGTAATCGAAACTCGATTCCGTGCATCGCGCGATTGCGCCAAAACCGACCTCGGGGGCATGTACGTCTTCCAAAAAATCGCGCGGACAGACATCGAGCTGTGATCGGTCGCGTCGATCTGTTTCGACAGCGCTCTGATTGAAGGCACCACACCGCCTTGGTGCAACACGCCGAAAAGACACGCCAGAATCGCGTTGACCGCGATCCACAGCGAGAACAGTCGTCGTCGAAGCGTCGGAGATGCGTGCTTACAGTGAAGCCCTCCGAGCGCACACAACGGCACAATCAATGGCGTCAGAAATCTGGGTTCTTGATGAGGCGCGAGAGAAAGTACGACGAGCGGTAACACGATGCTCGCCCAGAGCGTGTGAACGGTGAACGTTGTTCCGTGCGTTGAGTTCTCGACACACAATTTCCCTCGTAATCCTCGCCAAAGACAGATGACCCACAAGTGCGCGAACATGATTGGACCGTTAACGAGCGCGTGTAAATATCTCGGATGTAAGCCGTGCCGCGACAGGTTATCGGTGTCGATGTTATATCTAAACCAATTCAGAGGGGTTATCACCCAATGCGTCGGTAAAGTCACATCCACATCACCTCCTCGAGCTCTACTGAAATACATCGTATCCACTGCGACGCAAGCGCACGCGGTGAGAGCGGCGGCCGCCATCCCGCTCGCCGCGCCCTTCGCCGCGCGAGCGAGCGACCCTCGTCCCGCTCGCACAACCGTAAACCACGCCCAGGGCGCGATGAACGCCGCACTCGTCACTCGAATAAACACAGCCATCATTCCGACGACACCGACCGCGAAGCATCTCGCGACATCATTCAGACCCGTATTCCTCAGCGCGACGAGCGCGCACATCGCGACGGCGAACGTCTCCATCGTATTGCTAAACGGTCGCACCAGCAGCACGAGCGTCACCCAGGAGAACGCAAACAAAACGTTCGCGTCGTCCACGTCCGCCTTCACCGCTCGCGCGCACTCGAGAACCGCCAGGTCGACCACGAATGACGTCGCGCAGAGCAGTAATCGAGGCGCGAACACCACCACCCACCCGTTCACCCCCGATCCAATCGCCCGCGCGACGACATACGCCGCGCCGCTGCTCGCGTACGCGCCGAGTATCGATCGCGCGGGCGCCTCGCCCGAGAATTCCCACGGTATCGCGGTGTCAACGCCGAAGACATCTCTGGCCGTGACTTCGGTCGACTGGAACCACTCGTCCGGGTGCACGTATCCCGACGCGAACGCGAAGACGACTCGCGTCAGGGCGAGCGAATTCACGAGCACGCGATTCGTCGCGGCCATCGCGGGGGCGGGCGACGCGCGCGCGACTGAGGTCGGGGCGCGGGACTACGCGCGGAACTAACTACTACAACCGACGAGCGCCGGTCACGACGGGACGTGATCGAACCCGTAATCCAAGCCCCGTCGCTCGTCGCCGATCATCGAGTTCCCAGAAATAATTTTCCCGTGGCGCATCTTCACCCTCTCGACGTACGCGTCGTAGCCGTCGGTGTATTCGACGTTTCTCACGGAGGTTCCGTACGCGACGAGCTTCGTGAGCGCCTCGCACGACTTGAACACATCGCTCGGAATCGTGTGCACTCCGACGTTGTTCTCTACGTTTAACGTTTTGAGCCGTTTCAATCTTCCCACGGAGGCCGGCACGACGGTCAAGGCGCACGAGCTCAGATCGATTTCTTCCAGTCGCTCGCAATCGGCGAGCGCGTCGAGCGCGCTCGACGCGAGCGACGCGTTCTTCGAGAACTTCACCACCGTGAGCGACTCGCAGGCGGAGAGAGTGGTGGGTAACGTCGTCAGCGCGCACCCGCACGCGCTCAGCGTCGTCAAAGCCCGGAGAGATCCGATGGAATCTGGAAGCGAGCTGATTCTGTTGTCGTCCAGCGCCAGCGTCTTGAGCCTCGTCAGCCTTCCCATCTCCTCTGGGAGCGATTCTATGAGGTTCGACGCGAGCACGAGACGCGTGATGTTCCCACAATTTCCAATCTCTCTGGGAATGCGCTGGATTTTATTGTTCGTCGCGTCCACGTTGCGCAGTTTCAGCGCGAATTCACCGTCAGCATCGAACAACTTGTCGGGCAACTCGCGTAAATTGGAG
>MDSV01019991.1_pt1 | contig 12119 bp, 7 predicted proteins | sample 810851 | NCBI WGS metagenome assembly MDSV01 (sample SAMN05326640, study PRJNA326480) | marine metagenome | isolation source: seawater | place: Atlantic Ocean: North East | collected 2012
GAACATGTAGGAAGAATAAAAGCAGGATTAAGTGCAGATTTAATGGTTGTAGATTCATTTAGAAATGACCCATATAGAAATCTAATTGAAGCTGTAGATCCCGACATGAAATTAACAATTGTGGGGGGATTACCAATATTTGGAGATAGTTTCCTTTTAACACAACTTGGTGTAAATAGTGAAATCATACAAGGAGACGGTTTTAGTAAATCAGTAGATATAACATTTGAAGGTGTTTCTAAAGGAGGTCAAACATGGGCAAGTATTTCGGGAGATTTAGAAAAAGCAATGCAATTTGATTTAGACGAAATGTATGATAGTTTTAACTATGCAAACACAATGACTGAAACAGAATTTGAAGATTGGTTTAATGGAAAATATCCAGGTTTATCGGGTGGAACACATCTAGATTCAGTATATACATATGGAGATGACTCTTACTTTGAAACACTAAATAATTCAATCCCATTTAATTCTATTAGTGAAATTGATTTATGGTCTACTTATTATGATGTAGAATTAAATGAAAATGGATATCGTTTGAATACTGAAATCAATGATGTAGATACAGATGAAGATGGATATTCTGATTGGACAGATGCATTTCCAGAGGACCCAACTGAATGGTTTGATTCAGATAAAGATGGAGTAGGAAATAACAATGATCCTTGTCCAAATGATGCTCTAGACGATAGTGATAACGATGGCGTATGCGCAGATTTAGATGATTTTCCCTATGATGCTGACGAAACTACAGATACAGATGGAGATGGAGTCGGAGATAATTCAGATGAATGCCCTTCTGAAGACGCTACAAATTCAGATAATGATGGAGACGGTTGTATTGATGAATCAACAGATAATTCAAACGATGATTCCCAAAATACTGTTGCATGTAGTTTCGGACAGGTAAAGAAAGAAGATTGTAACAATTGTGTTTGTAGCAATTCTGGTGAATGGGTTTGTGAAGATAACGTATGTGGTCAAACGTCTGAATTAGAATCTGAATCTAATGACCAAATGGGCACAATAATAATTTTAGTTATTGCTTTAATATTTATCACAATTACATCAGTAGTGTTACTTATGATAAATAAAAACAAATATGCTGAATTTAATGAATGGGAAGAAAATAGTAACGATAAAGGATTAAAATTACCCCCCTTAAAACCTCCAAAAAAATAAGTTAGGTTAAGTCCCATACAGGACCATTAGAAGTATCCTTTACAGTCACACCCATTTCAGTTAATTCATCCCTAATTTTATCTGCTTCAGACCAATTTTTCTCCGCCCGAGCTTGAGTACGTTGAAGTAATAATTTTTCTACTTTTTCTGAAATCTCTTCTTTACGACTTTTTACTTCGATGGATTCTTCATCCATTACTGAAATTTGTTCTCTTGAGGGCAATAGACCCAAAACATTACCCGCTTGTTGCTCGAATAAGTCTACTGCGAAAAATCCAACCGATTGCTTATCCTCTTCGTCTAAATCTGAATTTAATAAACGATTTACTTCCCTTGCAACTGACATTGTTTTGGTAACTGCTTCTCTAGTATTAAAATCATCATCCATAGCCAAAGCAAATTCTTCTGCGAATTTTTCAATCAATCCAAGACTATGCGATAATAATTCAGATGAAGTGATGTTTGGTTCTGGTAATCGACGCAAATTATTTTCTTCGACATTATCCCATGAATCTAAAGCCAATTTGTATGAATCTAAAAGACGTTGATGATTTATCTCTGCATCCTGCAATAATTTTTCATTCATATCAATGGGGGATCTATATTGAGCGTTTATCAAGGCAAACCTAAGCACTAAAGGGTTTATTTCTTGAATAATATCCCTTATTGTCCAAAAATTCCCTAAGCTTTTACTCATTTTCTCCCCATCCATGTTTACAAAACCATTGTGTAACCAATAGTTAACTACAGGAGATTTTCCCGTATGACATTCCCCTTGGAAAATTTCAGCCTCATGATGAGGGAATCTCAAGTCATGCCCACCACCATGAATATCAAATTGTTCACCAAGATGATCCATGCTCATGGCCGTACATTCTATGTGCCATCCAGGTCTTCCATCACCCCACGGACTTGGCCAACTTGGCTCTCCAGGCTTTGCTGATTTCCATAATGCGAAATCTTTGTGATCTCTTTTACCCTCACCTGTTTTTGAAACTCTACCTCCTGCTCCACCTAATACTGCATCAATATTCTGACCTGTCAAAACACCATATTTTTCAGGAGCAGATTCAACATGAAAATATACACCGTCTGATGTTACATATGCATGTTCCTTTCTAACCAAATCCTCTGTAATTGAAATCATTTGTTCAACATATTCAGTACATCTTGGATATTCGTCAGCCCTTAAAATATTCAATGAATCCATATCTTCATAATATGCATTAATATTTTCATCTACTAATTCTAAAAAGTCCACACCTTTTTCATTCGCTCTTTTAATGATTTTATCATCAATGTCTGTAAAATTTTGAATGTAGTTTACATCATATCCTGATGATTCTAACCATCTATGAATTACATCGAATGCAACATAACATCTTGCATGACCTAAATGGCATAAATCATATACAGTTACACCACAAACATACATTGAAACATTTCCAGGATTAATAGGTCTAAATGCAACTTTTTCCTTGCGCCTAGTGTCATATATCATTAGCGCCATATTAATACCGAAAAAGACAACTATCTTCAAGATTGATGTTTAACAAGGCCAAAAAAACTTAATTCTTTACATAATTAAAAAACAAAAAACTTGATTTGCCAAATAAAATTATGATACTTCATGGCTGACGAAGAAAGCGTAGTATTGGTCACAGGAGCAAGTGGATTTATTGGTGCACATGTTGTAAATGAATTATTAAAAAAAGGAATAAAAACAAGAGCAATGTTAAGGGATTTATCGCTGAAATCAATTTTTGAAGAAAATGAGAAATTAGAGATTGTTTACGGTGATTTATTTAATATTGAATCTCTAAAAAATGCAATTGAAGGATGCCACAAGGTCATACATTGTGCGGCGAATTTACCCATCGGAAAATTAGATCCTCAAAAGGATGTTATTGACACATCAGTAATCGGGGTAGAAAACCTCTGTTCGGTAATGGGTGATGTGAACACAATCATCCATACTTCTTCAGTTGCTGCAATCCGTCCAACAAAATATGAAAATGGTAAAACATATTCTATTGAAGATTGGTGCGATGATGCATCATTAGAATCTAACCATTATGGATTTGCAAAAGCAGAAGGTGAAAAGAAAATGAGAGAATGGGCAGAAGGAAAAAATGTGAGATTAATTACTATACACCCATCTATTGTTTTCGGACCAGTATTGCATCCGAAACATATTGATGGTTCAATGTCATATCTGAAACATTTTGTTAAAGGACCACCATTTGTTTTAGATCTTAATATTAATTTTGTAGATGTGAGGGATGTTGCATTGGCACACATTAATGCTCTTGATAAAGGAGAAGATCGAAGACGATACTTAACACATACAAGTGATATGTGGATGAATGAGATTGGCCTGATTCTAAAAGCAAGAAAGGGCGGGAGATGGGCAACGAAAAAATTACCTAAAATTCTGGCATACATTGTAGCAATATTCCATCCTAAATTATCTATTAAACATCTAAGAGATGGTTTAGGTTCGAAAGTTAGTTATGATGTAGGAGATACATGGGATGCATTAGAAATTAAAGTTCATAACCCTGAAGATACAATTGTTGACGCTGTTGAATCAATTAAAGAAAATTTATGAATTCAGACTATAGAAGGATTTGAATATACATTAGTTTAGCAGAGTACAAGTGTTCCCCGACCCAAGTGTATCTGCTGTAATTACTGCAACTCGGCTATTGTTTACAGCATACAATGGTTATCAAAAAGGAAAGATGACAAAATCAGATGAAGCACTAAGGAATGAAGTTCGAAGCAGAAATGAAAAAATTCGAGGACAAATAGACATGTTATATTCAAAAGCACATAAGAATAAGCAAAGAAAATTAAGAAGTTCTTTCCAAGACATTATTGATCTTTGTGATCAATTTATCTCAGATGCTCGTTACGGAATCTCACATTCTTCTAATTCAAAACATGATGCTGCTGTAAAGATGAATAAAAAGTCCCTAAAAGTATTAATTGGACACGATTTCAACACATTAGACAAATTAGAAAAATGTAAAGAGAAAATTGAAAATATCATTAAAGAAATTGAAATCGATACTGTAGAATCAGAATTATATGCTAAATCTACAGAAATTCGGTCAATTCTATCAGATTCAAAACATTATTTTTCTCAGAGAAAACTCATAATGTATGGGCATCTCGATATCTAATTGAGTATGGCACGAAAGGAAAATTTTAGGTGGAGAAATAACCCAGGAGTAATAGCACAATATTTTCTTGATAGAAATGTAAAACATGGTGAAAATGTTGTATTAAAACCAAATGAAGCATGTGTCGTTGTAGAAAATGGAAGTGTAATTGGTATATCAACTCAAACAAAAATGGAAGTTAATCCGAAAGCTGGAATCTTGTCTAAAGTTTTCGGGCAAGGTCAGCCAAATAGAGCATTCCTCTTTGTTCTATTAGGGCCTCATGATTTGTTAATTCTTGTTTCTGGAAGAACTGCAGATGGTCATGATCTATCAGGTATGATCTCTCTCAAAGTAGAATTTAATACTCAAGATACTCCCTTATTATTACAATTTCCAGCTAAAGGTGAAAGTACGATTGGAATTGATAATTTGGTTGAAGCTATATCCCCTGAAATTAATGCGCTAGTTAATGCTGAAGTAATTGGTCCACATACCCTCGAGCAAATAAGAACAAACGCAGAATTACAAGAAGATCTCAAAGCTAGTATTAGAGCAAATCTCTCAAAAACAATGAAAACTTATGGTTTACAATTCATTAATTGTTACGCAAATTGGAATCAAACAGAATTTGATAATTTGATTTCAATGCAAAATGAAGTTGATAATTTACGTAAACACAAAACAATCCTAGATGAACAGGCTCAAATCGAAATGGAGGCTACACTTTCAAAAAGAAAACGAGAACTTGATTTACTACATCATATTCATGTTCAAGACATCACTGTAGAAGCTCAAAGAAATATTGCTGCAGAAATTGCTGAGATTAATGCACAAAAGGATTTAGAAAATTCAAGATGGGAGGCTTTAAAATCTCAAAAACAAAACGATTTGTCTCTTCAACACGAATTACAAGAAACCGATATGCAATTTGCACTTAAAGCAAGCCAACATCAAATTGAAATTGCAAAAAATGAGGCTGAGATTGCACAGATCAAACATGAACAAGATTTGTCAATGCGTCGTGATAATCTTATTTTAGAGAATAAAGTGGATGATGAAAAAGCAAAAAGAGCTATGTCCATGTTTGACCAAGTACAAGAGAATAAACGTAAAAGAATGGAATTACAGTCCGATTTAAACATAGAAAGACAGACTCAATCTGATAATTTACAAGCAGAAATGATGCGTCTAGCTGCAGAAAACAATGCTTTAGATTCCAATGTAATGCAAGAATTCTTAAAACAACAAACTGAACAAAAACTTGCTGATGGCTCTGGTTCAGAAAATTCGCCTACCAATTCTAAATCTGCTGAAGAAGAAAATACTATTTTCAGTCCTGACGGAAAATTCAAGTGGGATGGGAATGAATGGATTGCAGTAAATCAAAACACTGATGAAGCAAAAAAAAAAAATGAAATAAATGCATTAAATATGCAAGATTCTATCGTTAGTGGAGACATTGTACATAAAACAGTCATCAATAATGATGCGGCCACGGTTACTTCTGCAGTTATTACAGCACTCCAAGAATTAGGAGTAATAGGACAACATAATCCTACACCCCAACCTCCACCAGTACTAGAAGTAGAATTACCACCCTCATTTAAAATTGGAGATCATGTTGAATACCACAGTCCAACGAATTCACGATGGTTAGATCGTTGTACTGTGATAAACATTAATGATGATGGAACGTACAGGATAGAAGTACCAAAAGATAATGGAATTATAGAAACAAAATTTGCAGTTGTCATTGGAACGGCACCAGGGACTATTCGGCCAGCAAGTCCTCCTTATTCAATCGGAGACAAGGTTCTAGTGAATTGGAAAAATTATGGTACATACTACCCTGGAAAAATAGCCTCTGAACATGACAATCATACATTCTTGATTCATTTTGATGATGGAGATATTGAAGACCATGTAGAATGGGGAAGAATTGAGAAAATACCTGAAGATTCTAATCAAATACAAGAATATGTAGAAAACATCTCTGAAGCAGAATATGAATTAATTGATGCTTTCAAGATTTTTGATGAAAACAATACTGGAACTATATCTGCTACAAAATATCTTGAAATCCTTACAGAAATGGGAGATAAACCAATATCTGTTGAAGAGGTTATAAAAGAATTTGAAAGCCTTGGCATCAAATGGAATACTGAAATAAATTATAGAGAATTAGCAAAATCAATGGTATCCGGGGAAGAAAATCAAATTCAACAAAAACCTGAAGTTGTTATTCGAGATGCAGAAATAAAAGATGGTCGTTTGTATGGTTATGCATATGATCACCCCAAATTAGGCGAAGGGCCATTAAGTACATCTACAATTCAAAATCTAACTTATGATGAACGTGCTACTGCTAAAGTTGAAACAAAAAATACAGTATATGTTGTTGGCCCCACAGGCTGGAAAGAAAAACCTGAAAATCATCCATTTAACAATCATTTTTCTGCTGGTCAACAAGTCAAAGTTGAATGGAAAGGCAGTTGGTGGGACGCATTAATCCGTGAAGTTTCTGGAACTCAATATCTAATTCACTATATTGGATTTGATTCTAGTTGGGACGAATGGATTACAGTAGAAAGAATGAAAAATAATTAAGATTACTTATTTTCTATTTCTGCTAAATTCTTTTTCATCTGATTCCACATTAATTCCGCAATATCCATTACTTCCATATCTGAGTCAATTGATTTCAATCCATCTTCCATCATTGTTGAACAAAATGGACAACCTACTGCAAGTGTCCCACATCCAGTGGCTGCTGCTTCCTTTGCTCTAATCTCATTAACTCTATTATCAGCATCTTCTTCCATCCACATTTGTGCTCCACCAGCCCCACAGCAAAAGGAATCTTGACCGTGTCTTTCAAGTTCAACTACCTGTCCATTCAATACATCTCTAGGAGCATCAATCTCACCGCCGATTCTTCCTAGATAACACGGGTCATGAAACGCCACATCCTCATCAAATTCAACTTGAGGCAACTTACCTTCTTTTTGTAATTGTGCCATAATTTGTGAATGATGGAAGACTTCTAAATCTTCACCTCCATAATCTTTGTATTCTTTCCCAAGGGTATGAAAACAATGAGGACATGAAGCAACGATTCTTTTTACGCCTAATTCCTGAAATGTCATCATATTTGTTTCAGCTAGCATTTGAAATAAATATTCATTTCCTGATCTTCTGGCTGGATCTCCAGAACAACCTTCTTGCATCCCCAAGATACCCACATCTAATCCTGCTTCTTTCATTAGTTGAATCGTTGAACGTGCAACATTCTTATTTTTCTCATCAAATGATGCTGCACAACCTGCAAAATAGATATATTCTGCTGGCTCTCCAATTTTAACATCTAAATCTGCTGCCCAATCTCCTCTTTCATGTGCTCCAAAACCATAAGGGTTTGAATTAACTTCAAGATTATCCATCGTTAACTGTAATTCTTCTGGAAATTCCATTGCCTCCATCATCAAATGTCTTCTTGTATCTGTTAACAAAGGAACATGATCTATGTAAACCGGACATGCATCTACGCATGCATGACAAGTAGTACAAGCCCAAATTGCATCTGAATCAAATCTAGCAATCATATTTTCTTCAACTTCTTCTCCAGCTAACAAAGCAACATGATGTTCATTTGCATAATCTCTCACATCATGAATTATTTGCATAGGATTCAGTGCTTTACCACTTTCATATGCTGGGCAAACATCTTGACATCTTGCGCAGGTTGTACATGCCCAACCATCAATCAATTGCCTCCAACTAAATTGATTATAGGTACTTACTCCAAATGATTCTATATCTAATTCTTCCAAAGGTACTGCTTTACCATCATCACCTACTGCTAAGGGTTTCATTTTACCCATTGGTTCAACATTATGGAAAAACACATTTGGGAATGCCATTACTAAATGCATGTGCTTTGAAACTGGTATTAATACCAAGAAAGAACAAATTGCAATCATATGTGCCCAATAAGATACAATTACAACATTATCACTTAATTCCAAAGATTTTACCCAAAATCCAATTGGTTCAGTAATACTTGAGGGTGATTCTATTGATTCTATAATATAGGATGTAGTTGTAATAATAAAAATTAATATTAAAATAAAATTCCCTTCTAATTGTGATTTTTTCTTTAATTTTTCCGGAGTAAAAACAACCCTTCTCGTTAATGCAGCAAGACAACCTATTAGGGCAATAAAATATCCAAATTCAATCATTGCATTACGAGGTCCAAGAAGGAAACGTGGCATTATTTCATGAGAAAAATAACTTGCAGTTACCAGATCTATCATATCCGTTGAAAGCATTAAAAAACCCCAAAACATCAAAACATGCATAGTTCCAACAACTTTGTCTCTTAGTACTTTCTTTTGGCCCAACCATCCCACTAAAACTTCTTTTATTCTCACAGTCCAAGAATCAAATCTATTATCTGGAGAACCAAGTAAAACTAATCGAATAGCCTTTTGTAATTCATATGTAAAAAAACTGCCGGAGCCCAATAATAAAATTCCTAAAAACACCCAACCTGGTACAAAACCATAGTCGAGTGTCAAAGGATGTTCCATATTGTCACTACCTGCCTAAACTCATCGGAGAGCGTTCAAGTCCTTGAAATCAACGTTAAAAAATTAATTAAAAGATATAACAATTAACATGAACTCTTCTTCGGATACATGCTCAAAGTCTCTGCACCCGGCAAATGTATCTTGCTGGGCGAACATGCAGTTGTTTATGGACATCCTGCATTGGCTGTTTCAATAGATATGAGATTAGAGGTGGATATCTCTAAATTAAACCCCCATTCAAATCACCACATAATTGAGGGTAAAGAGATTAAAAAAAACAATCACCCACATATTTTTGATGCTTTAAATCGAATCTGGGATTTGGAATCTCAAAAATTAGGGTTTAATATTTCGAGTGAAATACCAACCTCAGCAGGACTTGGTTCTTCAGCCGCACTTTCAGTTGCTATCGCAATGGGATTAATCACCCTAAAAAATGAAGAATATGATTTAGAAAAAATCAGTTCAATTGCCCATGATTTAGAAGCAAGTGCACAAGGAGGATTAGCTAGTCCAATGGACTCTTCAACTTCTACTCATGGAGGTTGTATATTACTAGCAAATGAAAAACTGGGAGAAAATTGGTTATACTCTAGAACGTTAAATGAGAAGAAATGGGAAATTCACTCATTTGATTTACATCAAAATATGAAAGATGTATCTATTGTAATAGGGAATACAGGAATTAATGGATCTACTGCTGAAATGGTAAGTGGAGTAAAACAAAGACTAGAAGAAAACCCAAAATTAATGCGAGATATTGAAGCAATAAATGCATTAACTGCACTCGGTGTAAAAGCGATTGAACAAGGAGATATTGAAACATTAGGTGCTGTAATGAACTTAAATCATTCACATCTACAAAATATTGGAGTAAGTTGTAAAGAATTAGATGATTTAGTTTCAGTTGCTAGGGAAACCGCCCTTGGAGCAAAACTCACTGGAGCGGGTGGAGGTGGTTGTATGATTGCATTATCAAAAAATCCAAAACAAACAGCAAGAGACATTGAATTAGCTGGCGGAAGAAGTTATATCTGTAAATTCGGCGTTGAAGGTGTAAAAATCAAAGATTCTGGGAGCAAATCCTAATTCTCAAATTTTTTGTTTCTTATAAAGGCTTTATATAAGGAGGTTTTTACGGCCGCAATATGAATGACGAAGATCGTTTGACTGTTGTTAATGTAGTTGCATCTACTAGAGTGGCTGAAGAATTGGATTTACCAGATATTGCAATCCAATTACACTGTGAATATGAACCAGAACAATTCCCTGGTGTTGTTTACAGAGTTAAAGATCCTAAACTTGCAATTTTAATGTTTAGATCTGGAAGAGCTGTTTGTACTGGTGGAAAGAATGAAGAAAATATCCATGAAGGAATTAAACGTATGATTGGTGATCTACGTGGAGCTGGAATAAAAACATGGGATACCTCCGATGTTGAAATTGAAGTCCAAAACATGGTTGCTACATATGCACTTCACTATCCTGAAGATTATGAAGGAAAAGCAAGAATGGATGATCATACACTTAAAATCAAAGAAGGCGACCCATTAATGGGATTACCTAGAAAATTAAATTTAAACAATTTAACATTCCATCTTCCTTTTGATAAGGTAGAATATGAACCAGAACAATTCCCAGGACTAATTTACAGATTAGATTATCCAAAAGTAGTTTGTCTAATTTTTGGTAGTGGAAAAATGGTAATTACTGGTGCACGTCACAAGGATGAAATCCTTGATGCTGTACAAATCATACAAGATGAATTAGCTGATTTACTATAAAATTAGTTAATTTAGTCAGCCGTTTGATTCATAGACAAAGACTTGTCTGCGTCAAGCATGGGCATTACAATTGCTAGGTCTTTGAAAATACCTGTTGCGGCCGGAATAATGGTTTTACTATTATTCATAGGAAGTTTATCTCCTGTATTGATTACAGAATTAAAAGAGAGTAAATCTAGTTACTACAACATTAAAAGTTCATCAAGTAATTTAGTTGATGTTCCCGTATGGTTGGTAAATGACGAATGGATTTATGAAACTGAAATTGATGTTTCTCCTGCATTAGTTGGAACAGATTTAGATGACCCAGGAGTAAATATCCAAGCCCTAGAAGGCGATACATCACTAGTTGTTACCGATATTCGATTAGAAGAACTTGATGGAATTAAAACTCTAATTTATGTTCTTACTGGGGGAGGTTATTACGAAGGTGATATATTCATCCCTTCAGATGTTGCCGCGCCTTTAATCGAGGGTGTTCCATCATTTTTAGTACCTAACATTGATGGTACTCTAGCCGGTGATCTTCAAATTGAAAGACATGTAAGAGTAAGTGATTTAGCAATAATTTATCAATCTCAAACAATAGATGTAAATGTGCTGGGCATTCCGATTTTAGGCACTTATGCTGTAGGTTTAATCACGCTTGAACAATCATATTCCCCACCTATTGAACAATATGACTTCCCTGTGGAGGTAGGAAATAATTGGTTAATGAATCATACAGAATCAACAGTATGGTCTGGACAAAGTAGTACTTTTCCAATTCCGCCCCCTCCACCGCCATATACTCATGAAGATAAATTTGAAGTGACTCAGTCTGGTGATCCAAATGTCCCATATGGATGTACTAACAGTGTAAGAGTTCAACAAGTCAATCTTACATCTGGACTTGAAAAAGGTTTCAATTGGTATTGTGAAGATGCAAGGAATTTTGCCTGGTCAAATGAAATAATCTTGCTTGGAATGATTCAAGATTTAAAATTAAAAAGCTACAATGAACAAGCAAGACCTGGGAATAGTTTAAGTTTAGATTGGCCATTCAAAGCTTATCCTCCAGGATTTGATGTTGATGTTGAAATTAATTCTAATACTAATCCTGTTTTTGGGCAGTTCAGATTTGAAGCAGATGGGATCGAAGAAGATTTCACAATTAATGGACCAAGTGCAAATACAAACTTTATCGTAAATGAAACTCATGATAACTCGGATACTACTTACGATGTAGGAACTCATGGATTAATTGCTTGGGATGGTTATCAAGGCCTTGGAGTAAAGACTCTAATCATTGATCCTAATGCTGAGGGTATTGATTTAGTTGCTAGGTCTTCAGGCATAGTTATTGAAAGAACTAGAGGTGAAGATACAATCGTATTAACGAGTGTAAC
>MDSV01205697.1_pt1 | contig 12119 bp, 14 predicted proteins | sample 810851 | NCBI WGS metagenome assembly MDSV01 (sample SAMN05326640, study PRJNA326480) | marine metagenome | isolation source: seawater | place: Atlantic Ocean: North East | collected 2012
ACTGTTAATGGAGGAAGAATTCTTATTACATTTTCTCCAGCTCTAATTGTTAAAAGATTATTATCCATTAATTTTTTAATAAATTTTGTCTGGTCTTTATGCAGTTGCAGTCCAATTAATAAACCAACTCCTCTTACATCCTTAATAATTTTTGAATATTCACTATGTATTTTTTTTAATTCTGTTTTAAAATATTTAGAAATTTTTTTAACATTCGTTAGGAAACCTTTTTTAAAAATTTGATCTAAAACTGCATTACCAACACTCATTGCTAGAGGATTCCCCCCAAATGTTGAGCCATGTGTTCCAGGAATCATTCCGGATGCCACTTTTTTAGTCATCAAAACTGCACCAATAGGAAATCCTCCACCAATTCCTTTTGCTATTGGTACTATATCTGGTTTTACTTTTGCATATTCAAAAGCAAAAAATTTACCAGTTCTTCCAATTCCACATTGAACCTCATCTAAAATTAATAATATATTTTTTTTATTACATATTTTTCTTAATTCCCTTAAACACCAGTCTGGTATTACCTTGACACCACCCTCGCCCATTATTGGTTCAATCATTATTGCAGCTGTTTTTTTAGTAATCGCCTTTTTTAATGACTGGTGATTTCCAAATTCAAAATGATCAAATCCATCTACTTTTGGTCCAAAACCTTCTGTCATTTTTTTTGAACCGCTTGCGAAAATTGCAGCCAGGGTTCTTCCATGAAAAGAATTTTTTACACATAAGATTCTATTTTTGTATGGTTTTCCTATTGAATAAAAATATCTCCTAGCAACTTTTATGGCTGCTTCAGTAGCTTCGGTTCCACTATTTTGAAAAATAACTGATTCAGCAAAAGTTTTTTCGGTTAATCTTTTTGCAAGTCTTTCTCCTTCAGGTATTTTAAATGCATTGGACACATGCCACACTCTTTTAGCCTGTTTATTTATAGCTTTAATTAAATAAGGATTTGCATGTCCAAAAGAATTTACAGCAATTCCTTGTACGAAATCTAAATATTTTTTTCCATTAGTAGAATAAAGAAAACTTCCTTTTCCTTTTTTAAATGCAATTTTTCTTCTATTATAATTTTTTGCTAAAGCTGACATTTTAAGATTTTATTTTATAACCAATTTTATATAAATAATATGATACAATCCAAATTATTACAGACAAAACAGATAAGTAAATTAATCCAAAGTTTAAAGAACCATCCATATTTGCTATAAATGCAAATCTAAAACCATCTATTATATGAAAGAATGGATTATAATAACTTAGTTCCTTTAAAATATTTGGAAGTCTATCTATGGAATAAAAAGTACCACTTAAGAATGAAAGAGGAACAATAATAAAATTTGTAACAGTTGCCATATGGTCAAATTTATCAGCCCAAAGTCCAGCTATGAACCCAGCACAACCCATAATAAAAGATCCAAGCAAAAGATAGACAATGAAAATAGTAAAATTTTTTATTTCAATATCAATTAATAATTGAAAACATATTATCGAAATTACTGAAATAATCACCCCCCTAGTAACTGCTGCTAATACAACCGAAAGTGTTACTTCTGCTGAAGAAAGTGGCGCTCCAATTACATCAACTATATTTCCCATTACTTTCCCCATTAACAACGATGAAGACGAGTGAGAAAATGTTTGTTGTATTACTTGCATTGCAATCAAACCTGGTGCTAAAAATTCTATAAATGGAACCCCTAAAACATCAACTCTATCTTCACCTATTGCTAAAGAAATAACCAATAAAAATAATATAGCAGTGACTACTGGTCCCACAATTGTTTGTCCGAAAACGGTTAAAAATCTCAATGTCTCTTTTTTGTATAGCGAATAAACACCTACCCAGTTTATTCGACCAAATCTTCTAGTTCCAATTTGATATTTTTTTTGTAATTCAACCATAAGTAATTATTCTTAAACGTTTTTTTTTTTTATTGTGAAAAAAACAAAAATAAAACTTGTATTAAATTGAGTATTGTGTGTACCTCTATATAGTTATAAAATTATAGAATAACACAATATATAGTATTATGAGCTGGACAGAAGAAAAAGTTGAAAAATTGAAAGAATTGTGGGGCAAAGGAAATACTGCTTCACAAATAGCAGAAATAATAGGTGGCATAAGTAGAAACGCAGTAATAGGTAAGGCACACAGACTAAACTTATCTGCTAAGATTAAAACTAGAAATGTCTCAAACAAAAAAATTAGCGAAACTTATGGAGACAACTTAAAAAAAAAGGGTAGAAAGAATAAATTTAAATCACTACTTCTTGATAAAAATTTTGAACCTGCAAAAAATTTAACTTTGGAACAGCTAAGTGAAGATACTTGTAAATATATGGAAGGTCATCCTGATCAAGCGGAATCGAGTTTTTGTGGCAGAAAGACTGTAGATAAATTTTCTTATTGCCCATTACATTTGATGATAATTTTCCAACCTAAAGGCAAAAAAGAAGACTTGGTTGACAAAGATGATGAAGTGCCACAATTTATCGAAAAAAAAATAAAGTCAGCTTAAAGAAATTATTTTAAAATTTTATCCTTAGCTTTTTTAAGTTCTTCTTCATCGATAAATTTGTTTTCATGCATTTCTTTTAATTCTCTTAATTCTTTCACTAAATTTTTATTATCATTTATATTATCTACATTTTTTATATTTTTAGCATCTATATATATTTTTTTTTCAAATTTTTTTAAATTTTGTTTGGCATCAACTCCTGCATTGAATGCCCTTACTCCAATAAATATGACTATAATTAAAATAATTAAAACTATTGCGTAAAGAACATATTCTATCACAATTTATTAATTTGGTTATTTTTTGAATACTCACCTGAATCTTTCCACATATAAGAATATTTTTCTATTTCCTGCTCAAATTTTTTTTCAGCATTTATATTAAAATCAAAATTCGTTTTAAAATCTCCTGTTGGTGTATTATCATATTTTAATAAATTTAATTGATCTACAGTTATTAGTGGCTTTGACATAAATGTTTCGATCATCTTTGCTGAAATTTTAGCCAATGATATTGGCATTGGAATTAATAATCTTTTCTTATCTATTGAGTTTAATAGCTTTTGAATAATTTCTTTAAAAGTTAATGTATCTGGTCCACAACATTCGATGGAATTTGAATAAATTTTTTGATTAATTGTCTGTAATATAATTTCAGTTAAATCTGATACATGTATAGGATTAAATTTTGTTTTTCCATTATAATATAATGGAAATGCAGGCAGGATACTTAGCAAAGTCATAAAATTCGTGGTAAAATTATCATCAACTGAATAAACTATGGAAGGTTTTAATATTGTTGATTTTAGAAAATTTTGTTTAATTAATTTTTCTCCATTGCTTTTACTCTTAGCATATTTGCTATCTAAAGCCTTTTCTACTCCCAAAGCAGACACGTGTATCAATTGATCCAAATTATTTTCATGACAAAGTTTTGCTAACACAGATGGAAAACTAGAGTGAATATTTTCAAAAGTATTATTTTTAGTTTCATATAAAATGCCCACTAGATTAATACAGATATCTGCTTTTTTTACTAAGGAGTTAACTGCTTCTAGATCATATATATTCGTCTCAACTATATCTAAATAACCTGGGTTACCTTGTGTCTTCAAAATGTAAGCTTTTCTATGAAAATTTCTTACTGCAGCAGTTACTTTGAAGTTATTTTTAGTTAGTTTCCTAATCAGATGCCTACCGATATGACCAGAAGCACCGAATACTAGAATTTCTTTATGTTTCATATATATATAAATCGATGAATTTGGATATTAAATTACACATAAATGATTTGCCAGAAGAATTAGTGTTAGGTGACAATATTGCAATAGATTGCGAATTTAACGGTTTAAACATCAAAAGAGATAGGTTGTGTTTAGTCCAAATTTCAACTGGCAAAAATGATGCTCACATAATTAAATTTGAGAAAAAAGAATATAATGCACCCAACTTTAAGAAAGTAATTACTAATGATAAAATTCATAAAATTTTTCATTTTGCGAGAGCTGACTTAACGTTTATTAAACATTATCTAAAAATTAATTCAAATGTAGAGAATGTTGACTGTACAAAAATAATGAGCAAAATTGCTAGAAGTTATTCTGAAAAACATGGGCTTAAAGACTTAACAAAAGAATTTTTGGGAATTGATATAAGTAAACAATTACAAAGTTCAGATTTTGGAGGTGAACTTTCTCAAAAACAATTACAATACGCAGCTCAAGACTGCATTTATTTACATAAAATTTATGATTCTTTGAAAAAAATATTAATTAGAGAAAATAGGCTAGATATATATGAAAAAACAATTAAATTTATAAACACAAGAGTAGATTTAGATTTAGAAAATTTTTCTGAGGATATTTGGGCCCACTGATAATTTAATGAAGAAAAAAAAATTTCAAAGCATAGCAAGAAATGTAATTGAAAGAGAAATTAAATCCTTGAAAAAATTAAAAAAGGGAATCAATTCTTCTTTTGATAAAGTCGTCGAAATGATACTTAAGTGCAAAAATGGAAAAGTAATTATTTCAGGAACTGGAAAGTCAGGCATAATCGCAAACAAAATATCCTCTACCTTGGCTTCAGTTGGCACTCCATCATTTTATGTAGATGCCGGATCTTTTTCTCACGGTGATCTAGGAAAAATTAGTTCCAATGATGTGCTAATTCTAATAAGTAATAGTGGAAATACCGAAGAGCTAAAAACAATTATACAATACGCATCAAGAAATAAAAAAATAAAACTAATCGGAATAATGTCAAAAAAAGATTCATTGTTATATAAATATTCAGATTTAAAATTGCTATTACCAAACGTAACTGAGGCTGATCCAAATAATATAGTTCCAACTTCAAGTACAACAACTCAACTAGCACTTGGCGATGCCATTGCGGTTTCTACTATGCAATATAAAAGATTTGGAAATTTGGATTTCAAACGTTTTCATCCTGGAGGCCATTTAGGTAAAAAACTAAAAACTGTAGGAGATCTAATGCTAACTGGAAATAAAATTCCGTTTGTTAAAGAAAATTTGCTTATGAAAGAAGCCTTAAACATTATATCAAAGAAAAAACTTGGTGTCTTGATATCTAGAAATAATAAAAAGTTAACCAATGGAATTATCACAGATGGTGACATTAAAAGAGCTACTCAAAAAAAAGAAAGCATTAAAATTTTAGAAGTTAAAGATGTTATGAAAAAAAATCCAATTAGTGTTGATATAAATTTACTAGCTTCTGAAGCTTTATCAATAATGCATACAAACAAAATTACAAGTCTGTGTGTACATAAAAACAAGAAAAAAAACAAAACTGTTGGAATTATACATATACACAACATATTAGACGCAAACATACAATAAATGAATATAAAAAGGTTAGTTCAATTCTTTCTGATCTTTATAATCATTTTAATATCCTATCTATTTTATAAAAATTACTTCTATGAAGAGCAAAATGTCAAAGTTGATACAGAAATTCAAAATATAGAAGAAAATATTTTATCTTCAGAAAAAACTTCAAATATTATAGAAAATTTTGAATATGAAGCAAACGACAAGGATGGAAATTCCTACATTGTAAAAGCTGAAAAGGCGGAGATTCAAAAAGATTATACTGAAATTTTAATTCTAACAAATGTTAGGTCAATTATTTATATTGAAAATAGAAAAGAAATTTTAATTTTTTCAGATTTTGCAGAATTTAATAAAGAAAATTATGACACAAAATTTTCTGATAATGTGAAAATATTATATGACAAAAACAAAATTATGAGTGATAATGTTGATATATTTTTTAAAGATAATAAAGCCATTGTTTACAACAATATAAAATATAAAAGCTTATCCTCAGAACTTAACGCTGATATTATTAATTTTGATTTAATAACTGGAAATATAAAAATAAATATGTACGATGAACATAATAATGTTCAAATTAAAAAAAGCGTAAATGGCAATAATTAAAAAATTTAGAATTAAATCATTTAAAAATTTACAAACTCAAATTGAGCTTAAAAATATTTCTATCTCATATGGTAGTCGACAAATACTTGACAATATATCTTTAAAAATAAATAAAGGAGAAATTATGGGTATGTTGGGTCCTAACGGAGTTGGAAAATCAACTATTTTTCATTTAATTAGCGGATTAATAAAACCTAGCCATGGAAAAATTTTTATCGCCGGTTCTGATGTAACAAATTATCCCATATATGAACGTTCAACGAAATTTAGAATTGGCTATGTACCTCAATATGGTGGATATTTTCATGAACTTACACTTATTGAAAATTTAAAATCTGTAGCTGAAATACATATTAAAAATTCTTCTGAAAGAAGTAATAAAATTAATGAACTAATTTCTAAATTTGAGTTAGAATCTTTAATAAATCTTAAAGCAAAATTTTTATCTGGGGGACAAAAAAAGAAATTAGTTATTGCAATGTCTTTAATAAATAATCCTAATTTATTACTATTAGACGAATGTTTCGCAGCCTTAGATGTTCTAACTATTAAAATGTTGCAGCAAATTATAGTATCTTTGCAAACAATTGATAATATAACAGTGGTACTGTGCGATCATCAAGCAAGAGATTTGTTATCTTGCGTAGATAAAGCAGTGGTTCTATCAAATGGTAAAATAATAGCCGAAGGCACTCCTGCAGAATTAGTAATAAATCCATCTGCAAAATTAGCGTACTTTGGAGAAGAATTTAAAATAAATTAAAATAAGCTTTCATGTCAAATTTTGTATCAATAAAGAGTCCTATTCAACCATTTAAAAAAAAAATCTATGTAAGTTCTGATAAATCTTTATCGATTAGATTTGTTTTGTTAGCAGCGCAAGCTATTGGAAAATCTAAGGCTTACAATCTTCTCGATTCCGAAGATGTAAATAGTGCGCTAAAATGTGTGAAAAAATTAGGAGTAAAAGTTTTAAAAAAAAAAAATTGTGTTGAGATCATTGGAAATGGATTAAATGGATTTACATACGAAAAAGATACAACAATTGACGCAGGAAATTCTGGGACTCTTGCGAGATTAATATTGGGATTATTGGTTAAAAGCAAAAAGCAAATAAAATTGATTGGGGATAAATCTCTTTCAAAAAGAGATTTTTCTAGAATAGCAATACCATTAAGTATGTTTGGAGCTAAAATTAAAACTAATAATAATAGTTTACCAATTAAAGTTTGTGGTAATAAATTTTTAAGACCAATAAATTATTTTGAAAAAGTAGGAAGTGCTCAAGTAAAAAGTTTTTGTTGTTTAGCTGCTCTAAATTCTCCTGGTATTACAAAAATTAAAGCAAAAAAATCGAGAAATCATACAGAAATATTATTTAAAAATTTAAAATTACCGATAAAAATTAAAACTAAAGAAAATTATGATTATATTGAAATTGAAGGATTGAATCATTACAGGGGTTTTAATTATAAAATACCGGGTGATATTAGTTCTGCAGGATTTTTTATAGTATTAACTTTGCTTTCAAAAAAATCTCAAATAATAATTAAAAATGTTAATTTGAATGATCGTCGTTCAGGCATTATTAAAATTTTAAACAAAATGAATGGAAAGATTAAATTATTAAATAAAAGAACTTACAAGGGGGAATTAATTTCTGATATAAAAATCAAGAGTCAAAATAATTTCAAATCTATTAATTGTAACTCAAACCTTAACAGTTCTGCTATAGATGAATTTTTAATAATTTTTCTGGTAGCAGCAAAGGCAAAAGGTATTTCGAAGTTCAAGAATTTAGGTGAGCTAGATAAAAAAGAAAGCCCTAGACTTAAAATTGCATCAAATTTTTTAAAGATGATAGGAATTAAAAATAAGTTAGAGAAAGATAATTTAAAAATCTATGGAAATCCTAAATTAGAATTAAAAAATAAATATGAAATTAAAAATTATGTTAAAGACCATAGGGTATTTGCAATGTCTTGTGTTGCTGCTTTAACTCTTGGTGGAAAATGGAAAATACATGATAAAGATTCAATTAATACCTCTTTTCCACTTTTCTTGAGAAAATTGAAATCTTTAGGAGCAAAAATAAATTGAAAAAATTAAAAATATTAAAAGTTGCCATTGATAGTGAAGCGTCAGCAGGTGGAGGAACACAGGCAAAGCTAATTTCCAATCAATATAATTTATTTTATCTTGATACTGGTAAAATTTATAGACTTATTGCATTATATAAAATTGAAAATCCTAAAAAATTTAAAATTTCATTTGTAAAAAAAAAAATGAAAATGATAAAAATGAAACAACTCAAAAATAAAAGATTATTATCCGAAAAAGTTGGCATAGTTGCTTCTGAAATAGCTAGAAATTATAAAATAAGAAAAATAGTTCATAACTTTCAAATTAAATGCGCTTATCATCCTCCAAGCAAATATAAAGGAAGTTGTCTAGATGGTAGAGATATAACTTATAAAATTGTACCAGATGCAGATTTTAAATTTTTTATAACTGCAAATATCAAGATAAGAGCAAATAGAAGATATAAGGAACTTAGGAAAATCGACAATAAAGTTACTTACCAAGAAGTAATTAAAAGCATAAAGGCTAGGGATAAAAGTGACTATAATCGAAGATTCTCGCCTTTAAAACGAACAAAAAATCAAATCTTGATTAATAGCGGAAATTTATCTAAAAAAGCCTGCTTTTTAAAAATAAAAAAAATAATGGATAAAAGAATAAATAATTAATGGAAATTTATAAGGACCTAAATTCAGACGCCAGCAAAGAGTTCGAAAAATTATTAAATAGCCAATTATCAAAAAATAAAATCGAAGAAGGATCAATAGTTCAAGCCGAAATAACTAAAATTAGTGATAAATTTTGCTATTGTTATATTGGCGGTATGAAGTCTGAAGCAATGATTGATCTTAGTGAATTTAAATCAATCGATCAACAAGATAAAATTAAAGTAGGATCAAAAATAGAAGTCTTATTGGAAAATATTGAATCTAAATCAGGAGAAATAATCGTTTCAATAGAGAAAGCACACAAACAAAAAGGATTTGATATTTTAAAAAAAGCTTACGAAAATAAAGAACATAGAACAGGTATGATAGTTGGCAAAGTAAAAGGTGGAGTTTTGTTTAAAGATAAAGAAACTGGAATTTTAACTTTTATGCCAGGTTCACAAATTAGTCAGAGACCGATGAAAGATATTAATAGTTTAATGAATAAAGAATTCAAGGCCGCAATAATAAAGCTTGATTTGGTCAGGGGCAATCTTTGTACATCAAGAAGAGCGGTTATATCCGCAGAAAAGGAAGAAGATAAAAAAACCATCATAGAAAGATACAAAGTTGGTGATAAAATAAGTGGTGTGTGTAAAAGTTTAAGTTCTTTTGGAGCTTTCTTCGATGTGAACAATGGTGAATTAGATGTGCTCACACATATTCAAGAAATAGCGTACAGTCGAATAAATCATCCTGATGAAGTACTAGAAGTTGGAAAAAATTATGATCTTAAAGTTATAAGTGTAGATCTAAATAAATTACAGGTAGGTACTAGCATTAAACAATTGGGTCCGGATCCATTCGAACATATTTCAAATTATGAAGTCGGAAAAACATACAGTGTCACAATTAAAAAAATTGTAGACTATGGTTGTTTTTGTGAATTAGAACCTGGTTTAAGTACTTTGCTCCATAGTAGTGAATGCTCATGGAAGAAAAAAAATGTTTCTCCAAAAAATATGTTTCAGGTAAATCAAAAAATTTCCTGCGTTATAACAGACATTGATATTGAAAAGAGACGTATTGCAATTTCTCATAAGCTTACTCAAGAGAATCCTTACACTGCACTTGAGAAAAAATTTAATGTTGGGTCTGAAATTGATGCAGTGGTCACAAATCAAAACGAATATGCATTGTATGCAAGATTAGGGGAATTTTCGATAGATGGATTTCTTCATGCCAATGACTGTTCATGGGTATCTACTAAACCTGAAGAAGAACTTAAAAAATTTAAAAAGGGAGACAAAATTAAAGTAAAAATATTAGAGATAAAACCAGAAGAGCAAAGAGTTCGAATAGGCTTAAAACAGATGCAACCAGATCCTTTTGAATGGTTTAAAGAAAAAAAGGTAAATGACATAATAACTGTGAAAGTCGTTTATTCAGATAGTAAAGGAATGACTGTTAAACCAGAAGGTTGTGATTTAGAATTTTTAATTAAAAAATCTCAAATAGCAATAAATGCTGCAGATCAAAGAGTTAACCGTTGGATTAAAGGGGATAGAACTGACGCAGCTATAAGTGAAATTTCATTAGAAAAGAGAAAGGTAAGTTTAAGTATAAAATTACTCGAAGAACTACAAAACAAAGAGGCTGTATCCAAATTCTCAAGCCCATTAAGTGGAAGAAATTTACCTTTTTCATCGCTTTCTAAGAAGCTAGATGATAAAAAAAAGAAAACTGAATAGAAATTAAATTTTGTCAGTCGTAAAATCAGACTTAATCAAACAACTTGCCCAAAACTGGCCTAGCTTTATACAAAAAGACCTAACAAAATTCGTAAATATAATACTGTATGAAATGCAAAATTCTTTAACTAAAGGTGAAAGAGTAGAGATAAGAAATGTAATGACTCTTGAACCAAGAATTCAAAAAGCTAGAATTTCAAGAAATCCAAAAACACTTGAAAAAATCAATATTTCAGAAAAAAAAACTATTCATTTTAAAATGTCCAAGGAATGGTTAAATAAGGTTAATGAAAAAAAATAAAATTTTTATAGCTTGTGATACAAAAAGTATATCAAAAGTAAGAAAGATAATAAAAGAAACACGATCAAATCAAATTAAAATTGGCTACAAATTTGGACTTGAATTTATTAATTCAAAAAATGGTAGATCTTTTATATCACAAATTAAAAATCAAATTATTTTTCTAGACTTAAAACTAAATGACATTCCAAATACGTGTCTTTCAACCCTCAAGGCTATAAAAGATCTAAAAATTAAATATCTAACAATTCATATTAGTTCAGGATTAAATGCTTTAAAAATAGTAAAAAAAAATTCTGGTAAAATTAAAATAGTTGGAGTTTCAACTCTTACATCTCTAAATAATAAAAGTTTAAAACAGATAGGGCATACAAAAAATGTCAAAAACTTGGTAATGCATCAAGCAAAGTTAGCAAAAAAAGCTAATTTGGATGCTTTGGTATGTAGCGCACATGAGGCTAGATATGTGAAAAAAATATTTAAAAAAGAAATTATTACTCCTGGAATCAGATTAAATTCTAATGCTAATGATCAAAAAAGAATAATGACACCCAAAAAAGCATTTAAGAACGGAAGCGACTGGCTGGTCATTGGAAGATCTATTACAAAAGGTAAAATTAAAAATAACCTTAACAATTTAATTCAACATTTAAATAAATAATGGAAGCAAAGATTTGTGGAATCAAAGATTCCAAAACTTTAAATTATATAATAAATCACAATCATCCCCCTAAATTCATTGGTTTCATAACTAATTATCCACAATCTAAAAGATATATAGAGTACGAAAAACTTAAAAGGATAATTAATGTAGATAAAAAAAAAATAAATTTTGTTTCAGTGCTTGTAAATCCAAATGACGAAACTTTAGAAAAAATCAAAGATTTAAATTTTGATTACTATCAATTATACAATGTAAGTCCTGAAAAAACTAAAATAGTAAAAGAAAAATATAAAATCAAAATCATAACAGCGCTTACAATTGAAAATAAAAATGATATTGAAGAATATAAAAAATTTGAATCTATTTCTGAAATAATTTTGTTTGATGGCAAAGGATATGAAAAATCTGTTGGCTTTAACCATCAACTTCTAGATTGTGTGCCTAGTTCAATAATTAAAATGGTTGGAGGAAATATTCAATATGATGATATACTTGATAAATATAACAAAATATCCGATATTATTGATATCTCAGGAAGTTTAGAAACTTCTGGAGAAAAAGATATTTCAAAAATTAATATTTTTTTAAAAAATATAAAAAAAATAAATGATGAAACTTAAAAAAAGAATACCACTTATTGATCAACATGATAAATTTGGATTCTGGGGCGGAAA
>MDSV01052843.1_pt1 | contig 12117 bp, 10 predicted proteins | sample 810851 | NCBI WGS metagenome assembly MDSV01 (sample SAMN05326640, study PRJNA326480) | marine metagenome | isolation source: seawater | place: Atlantic Ocean: North East | collected 2012
CTCACTGACTCTCTACTTCCTACTGCGAGCTTTTCGGCAGCTTCACCAACGCTCAATGTTCCTTCAAGAGTGTACTTACCTGGTTTTAATCTTTCGTCCCAGCCTCTTGCCCAAAGGACTCTACAAATTCTATCTCCATGTCCGCCAGCTTCGTTTACACCTACTCTAACGGCCTCTATTTTTTCTTCAAGATTAGATTCTGGGTAGATGTAAATTGTTGCTACACTATCCTCTTCAGATAGCAGTCCTCCGAACCAATGGCCAAGAATAATAACGAATGTCGTGAATGAGATTAGCTTACCAATTCCACCTATAATCAAGAATTTCCAACCGTACTTCTTGATTAGCTTTTCAATGTATTGTTTCAACTTTCAGAAAATTTCTGCATCAAATTTACGTCTAACCATAGGCTTCCGTTTCTTACCCAGTCTTTTCTTATCTCACTAGTTAAATAACCGGCTTTTACGAAAAGCTTAATGCTAGGTTCATGCGAAGAGGGTACTTCTGCATAGAGTTGGTAAACACCCAGATGATTGAATGCATATTTAGAAAGTAGATTGAGACCCTCAAGTGCATGCCCTTGCTTTCTTTTTGATTCATCAATCACAATGCCTACACCTGCTCTTCGGTTTCTAGAGTTAAAGTCATAAAGATCCACAGCGCCTACTACTTCCCAAGTATCTCCAGCATTAGAGGATGTTTTCACATCTAGCATAAATCTAAGTTGCTTATCTCTATACAGGTCGTGGTCGCCTGAAGCGAACTTAATCATGACTGTTTCAGAGTAAGGGGTGATAGATGCGCCTAGCCACCAAGTACTAGCATCGTTTTCCCAAATTAAAAGGGAAGCGATGTCGCTTGGTTCAATGGCTCTGAGTCTATGTGTTTGATTCTTTAACACTATGCTAAGTTAGACTTCCTATATTTGTCTTGATGTCTCTAGAAGTGAAAAATACATCGATTGAAGGTCTGTACTTAGTAAGACCTCATAGGTTCTCTGACGATAGAGGATATTTTTCAGAAACGTTTTCTAGACGTGATTTTGCTAGTGCTACAGGCTACGACGTTGATTTTGTTCAAGACAACGAAAGCTTGTCAAAGTCTGGTGTTATCCGAGGTCTTCATTTCCAAGTTCCACCTAAACCTATGGGGAAACTAGTGAGGGTAGTAAGCGGATGCATCATTGATGTCGCGGTGGATCTTCGCTTAGGTTCTCCCACTTATGGAAAGCACGAGGCAGTAAAACTAGATGCGGTTGAGGGATGGCAATTGTACGTACCTGAAGGTTTTGCTCACGGATTTTCTGTCCTTGAGGACAACACTAAGGTTGCATACAAGTGTACAGAATTTTACGCTCCTGATTGTGAGCAGAGCATAAAGTGGGATGATGTTGACTTGCAAGTTGAATGGGGAACTGAAAGCCCAGTGGTTTCTGACAAAGACTCTCAAGCTCCTAGCTTTAGGGATTTTAAGTCACCATTTTGTGGATAAACTCGCATAGCTTTTATTGTTTTTCGCGTGGGTTCTGCTAGTTTTACTCCATGCGAAATTCTCTATTTTTAATTTTAGGTTTAACCGGCTTTGCATTGCTTTTTTCTGCGGCAAATTCTGAAATACCCCATACACATTCTATTGTTGTAGCGCCATCTATCCCTGCGCATATGTCACTTGCTGGGGAAGAGGTTCCAATGGGGGGCTTTGGGGTAATTGAATCCCTGGATAGAGAATTTATTGTGAATACATACAGGCACAGTGGTACTATTCTCTACCTGAAGCGCGCATCGAGATGGTTTCCAGTGATAGAGACCATCTTAGATGCTGAAGGCGTGCCTGACGATATGAAGTATTTATGTGTTATTGAAAGTGGTATGTCTCAAGTAGTGAGCCCTGCTGGTGCAGCAGGATTTTGGCAGTTTATGAAAAATACAGCTCCAGAATACGGACTCGAAGTTAGCTCTACTGTAGATGAGAGATATCATATAGAAAAAGCAACGAAGGCTGCCTGTGATTACTTGAAGAAGTCGTACGAGATGTTTGGGTCGTGGTCGCTTGCTGCTGCATCATACAATATGGGTAGAAACGGAGTTAGTAAAAGGCTGGAAGAGCAGGGTGTAGAGAATTATTGGGATCTACACCTTAATTCTGAAACTGCTCGCTACGTATATAGGATTCTTGCCGTGAAGGAGGTAATGACAAACCCGGAAAAGTTTGGGTTTAAGCTTAAGCCCACAGACCTATATAAGCCTTATTCTGTTAGAGAAGTGGAAGTTACAAGTTCAATTGCTAATCTGAGCGATTTTGCACTTTCTAACGGATCGAATTATCATGAGTTGAAGATCCTGAATCCTTGGTTGAGAAATAAGAATTTAACTGTGATCGAAGGCCATACCTACACCATATATTTCCCTGCTATGAATTAAAAATTGTAGTAGTGTAGGCCACCGTGCTAGGCTTAAGGATGAGTCTGTCACCATCTTCTTTTACCAGGTTTTTACTTGCAGAAGAGCCTTCATTGAATACCTCGCTTAAAGGTCTAACCATTCCTGCTGGCACTCCAGCTGTTATTAATTCTTCCAAAAATTTCTCAGCATCATCAATGGTGTTTACTGATTTCTGAAGTTCAGTCATTAGAGCACTTCTGTTTTCAACTCTTCTTGCGTTACATTCAAATCTAGAGTCGCTGATTAATTCGGTTTTGCCTAGAACTGAGCATAATTTGGAAAACTGAGCGTCACTACCTACAGCTAGAACTAAGTGCCTACCGCCATTTAATTCTAGCAAGTCGCCGTAAGGGGCAATATTTGGGTGTGTTGAACCTGCACGATTTTGCTCAGAGCCATTCATCAAATAGTTTGTAGCTCTGTTAACTAGTGCTGAAAGTCCGCTTTTTTCTAGACTTACCTCGCTATAATATCCTGTAGTTCCTTTTTCTCTTAAGTAAAGTCCTGAGAGTGTTGCAGAGCGTATTTGTTCTGAGGCAATAACGTCCATGAGAGCAACCGGCATACGAGTAGGTAGTCCTTTCTCATTACCATTCATATACATAAATCCTGTTTCTGCTTGGACTACGACGTCGTACGCAAGCCTGGTAGGAGCGTTTACAAATCCCACAAGCCTTATGTGTACTAACTTGGGAAATCTCTTAGCTACGCTTTCAGGTTCTAAGTCGAACTTTTTCAGATCGCTTGCTTTGAAGTTCTGCAGTAGAACGTCAGCGGATGCTAGTTCTTTTTCCAGCCATTGCTTTCCCTCATCATTTTCTAAGTCCTTTCGGATGACTATTTTTCCAGTATTTGCTGAAGCGTAGTAGGCACTAATTTTAGACTCGCTGTTTTCTGATCTGGAGCGCCAACTTCTAGTGATGTCGCCGTACTTGGGGTGCTCTACCTTGAGTACTTCTGCTCCGCCTTCAGCAAAAAACGAACCTGCCAGAGGGCCTGCTAATACTGATGATAACTCTAGTACTTTGAGTCCTTTATAAGGTTTGAGTCCAGAGGTGTTAGTCATGTCTCTCAGTTTTTTGTTGGAGGTCCATTTCAGCATAAAGTCCAGAAGATTTAATCAGAGAGTCGTGCGTACCTTCTTCTACAACGGAACCTTCGTCAATTACTATAATGTGGTCAGCGTGTTTAATAGTAGAAATACGATGGCTAACCATAAGAGTAGAAGTCAGAGGATTTTCTTTTTGAAGTTCTTTTAGGCTTTTGATGATATGCTTTTCTGTCTTAGTATCAACTGCAGAAAGGCAGTCGTCTAAAATGAGGATTCGTGGCTTTCTTAAAAGTGCCCTAGCTATGCTTATGCGCTGCTTTTGGCCTCCACTAAGATTTACTCCTCTTTCTCCTAAAATAGTTTTATACCCATTCTCTAGTCTCACGATATCATCATGAACTGCGGACATTTTAGCTACCTCCTCAATAGCCTCCTTTTTTATGGTATTCGGGTCTGTACTACTGAAACTGATGTTGCTTTCAATGGTGTCTGAAAATAAGAATACGTCCTGAGGAACATATCCAGTCTTTCTCTTAAATTCTTCAAGCGACTGCTCTTTAAGATCGACGCCTCCAAACGTCACTTTACCTCTAGTAGAGTCTATAAGCCTCATGCAAAGACCAATTACCGTGGACTTTCCAGAACCAGTCCTTCCAGTAATTGATATGGTTTTTCCTGGGGGTAAATTAAAGCTTAGTCCCTTAATCGCCTCAATCCCTGTCTCTGGATAGGTATAACTAACATTCTCAAATGCAAGCCCCAACTTCTCGTCTAGTACTACTCCGCCATCTAACTCATCAGGTGAACTTATCTCAGGTTCGCTATCAAGGAAATTGAGTATTCGTTGCATTGATGCTTCTGCTTTTTGCACTAAAGACGTCACCCAACCCACAGAGGCAAATGGCCAAGTTAGCAAGTTTACATAAAATACGAATTGGAAAATATGCCCTAACTCCAACTTGCCGTTAATGACTTGCATTCCACCTATGTAAACAGTTAAAACAGTACTCAGTCCCACAAGAAGAATAATGATGGGACTGAACATCGCTTCAATCTTAACTAGCTCGAGTGCCTTAACCTTGTAGTCGTCGCTTTCTTTCTCGAATCTAGCCGCCGCCTTTAATTCCCTGTGATAAGACTGTATTACTCTAATCCCACTCATATGTTGTTGGGCAAAAGTGCTCAAGTCACTTTGTGAGCAGGCAACCTTATCACTGAGTTTATTGATTTTAGAAGAAATGAAGTAGATTCCTACTGACATCAGGGGAAGCGGGATTAACGAGTAAAGAGTGAGCTTAAGATCGATACTCACCATTACAAAAACCACGATTAAGATTAGGACGATTAAATTGAGGCTGTACATCACGGCAGGGCCTAAAAACATTCTCACTCTACTTACATCCTCACTAATACGATTCATTAAATCTCCAGTGTCGTTAGACCTATAGAATCTTGCGTCTAGCTTTTGGTAGTGGCTGTAGATCTTTTCTTTAATATCGTACTCCATCAATCTTGAATTTACAATGATGGTTTGGCGAGTCAGAAATAAGAAAATACCCTTAATGAAAAACACGAAGAGGTATAGAATTGCCTGGAATAGTGAGATAATTGTAACCAGTCTTAATACGTCTGACGAGTCCTCAACACCTCCGTCCCAATTTTCAGCAAGCCCAGTGTAAGAGCCTACTTTTGATAGGATTTCAGGAAGAACGATTTCAGAATTTTCAGAGAAAACAGCTTCGCTAGCTTCAGAGTCTAAATAAGTGTTGTATGCATCTCGCATTACATTTACCCCTTCACCAACTAAAGCCGGAGCAAAAACAGCCAGCACATTTGTAAGTAGAATAAATACAATTCCTGCAAAGAGCCTGCCTTTATACTTCCAAAATAGAGGAGATAATGTTTTGAGTGCCTTCATGCTCTAGAACTTAAAGTTCCAAGTAAACGAAGGTATGATAGGAAAAAGGCTAACCTGCTTTGCAGATATTTGAATATTCCCTTCATCTAGCGATCCTTCATTTGCAAAGAAAATGAAGAATGGGTTAGCTCGGTTGTATAGATTATAAATACTAAATACCCACTGACTGTTAATTTTTCTGTCATTGTTTTTTCTAGGAGTTAAAGTCGCGCTGACATCCATTCTATGGTATGGATCCATCCTGTATCCATTTCTAGAATCATAAAGGCTTACAATTTGTCCTTCCATCATATACCTCTGAATTGGAAGTGTGATAGAATTACCTGTAGCATAAACTTGAACGACGCCCAACCTCCACATTTCGTTAATTTTATAGTCAAGAACAATGCTCAGGTCATGGCGCCTGTCGTATGTCGCAGGAAAAATCTCTCCGTTGTTTAAATCTGGAAATTCTCTTTCGGTTTTACTCCAAGTATAACCAATCCAACCGTTGAGTCTTCCAGTTCTCTTCTTTAGGAAGAATTCAGCTCCATAAGACCAGCCCGTACCAAATACTAGGTTATTATCAGTGTTAGATTCCAGATTGTCAGTAGGCTGAGTATTTTCCCCGTACTCAACCAAATTTTCCAAATCCTTGTAATAACCCTCTAAACTTAACTCAAAGTTTCTGTTTCCTCCAAGGTCAGTGAAATAACCAGCGCTAAACTGACGACCCCACTGAGGTTGAACAACATCTGAACTAGGAATCCAAATATCAGCAGGCATCATTGACCCTGTTAAAGAAGCAAGATGTACGTATTGATAGTTTTCATTAAACCCAAATTTCACACTCGATTTAGGTCCAGTTGTTATTCTTGCAGAAGCTCTAGGTTCCCACCCCCCATATCTCTTTACCAACTCTCCATCTCCATAAACGACTGTGCTATCAGGAACTCCTCCAGCATCGTGTCTAATAAATGGCCCTACATGTCTAAAGTCGCTATACCTAAGTCCAGTATATATTTTCACTGTTTCAGAGACATCCCATTCATCTTCAAGATAAATTGCAGTTTCATGGCTGTATGTCTCAGCTGCAACACCTAAATCAACTTCATCTTCTCCAATACTCATAAAATAACTTAGGGGTAAGAAGGTGTGGTAGATGTAGTCCATTCCACCCTTGATTTTGTGCCTTGAAGAAGGATAGTAGCTGAGCTGACCTTTTACATTCCAGTCTTCGATTCCGCTTTCAAAACCAAACTCAAAATCATCCTGGGTTCCAGTAAACGAAAAATCATAGTCGCTATAAGTAGTGCCAAGGTTGAAGAATAGCTTGTCGTTGAAAAGGTGGTTCCATCTAAATGATCCCATTGCATTACCCCACGGCATGTCTACACCAAAACCCAAGTCCTGATTCTTAAATGAGAAAACATCTCGACCAAAATATCCACTAAGGAATATCTCGTCTTTTTCGCTAAATCTATGATTCAGTTTTGTGTTTAGATCGTAGAAAAAATACCCAGTTCCTTCTGCTGCTGTTTCTTTTACAAGAGGTCTAGTTAGTAGGTCAATGTAGGTTCTTCTAGAAGAAACTACAAAGCTTGATTTATCCTTTTGTATTGGACCTTCAGCAGTGAGTCTAGAGCTGACAATACCTATTCCACCATTAAATTCATATTCCTTTCTATTTCCTTCCTTAAGGCTGATATCTAACACTGAAGAAACCCTACCACCATATCTTGCTGGCATTGCTCCTTTATGAACGTCCACGTTCTTTATTGCGTCTGCGTTAAATACCGAGAAAAACCCAAACAAGTGAGAAGCATTGTAGATAGTAGCGTTATCTAGTAGAACGAGGTTTTGGTCAGGCCCACCGCCTCTAACGTAAAAGCCACTGTTTCCTTCTCCAGCACTTTGAATGCCGGGAAGAAGTTGAATTGCCTTGAGAACGTCGACTTCACCCATAAGTGCAGGCAGAGTTTTAATTGTCTCAATGCTCACATCGATTCTACCTAAATCTGTACTTTCTGTGTTTGCCGTCCTTGACCCAACTACTTCAGCATCTTCAATTTCAATTGTCGATGAATTTAAATCGATATTAATCGTAGTTGACTTGGTTACGTTAATTGATTTTGTAATGGCATCATACCCGATAAAAGAAAACTTAAGCTCATTATTTCCCTGAGGGAGTTGAAAGCTGTAGAAGCCGTAAATGTTAGTAGAAACACCCTTACCAGAACTTGTGTTGAAAACGCTAGCTCCGAGGATGTATTCTCCAGTTGAGGCGTCTCTAACTCTGCCGGAAATTGTGTAGGTTTGGGCTAAAGAATCTATTGAAAAAGTTGATGCTAAAACTAAAGCCCAAATAAAAGAGAAGTATCTTGCCATTGTGAATCCAAAGGTACACTTCATAGCAGTCTTAGTCCTATTGTTGGTAGGGTGTAAAAATGTTAATTATGAAGACTGTAGAGTATTCAGATACAATGAAAGTGCAGGGGTGAACACTATAGATCCAGCTCATTCTAGATCACTTGAATTGATGTGGGTTGTAGATCAGATGTATGATGGATTAGTTGAGTTAAATTCTGATCTAGAGATAGTTCCTTGTCTTGCAGAAAGTTGGGAGGTTGATAGCGGTAAGGTTTTTACTTTTAAACTCAGGCCAGGAGTGAAGTTTGCTTCAGGAAGAAAGGTAACAGCTAAAGATGTGGTATACAGCCTTAGTAGACTCCTATATTCAGAGGTGGCTTCATCAGGAAGTTGGATTTTAGAATCGGTAGAGGTTGGTGGGATTAGGGCGGTTAAAGAAGATGTCGTAGAGATAAGACTTAAGAGCGCTTTCCCGCCTTTTCTGGGTTTGTTATGCACGCCTTATGCTTCTGTTATTGATAGTGAATTCAGTGGTGATTTAAGGAGTGAAAGCGCTGGAACTGGGCCATTTTTCTTGAAGTATTGGGTGGAAGATGTGGCTCTTGTCATGCATAAAAACCCCAACTATTGGGAGGTCGATGAAGAGGGAGTTCAACTACCATACTTAGAGGCTGTTCACATTGACTTTGTGCCTGATATGGGGTCAGAGTATTTAGGTTTAATACAAGGTAGGTATGATTTCATTAGCGGATTGCATCCAGCCTACATGGAGGATTTGATGGATGAGAATGGAGATCTAGCTCATAAGCACAGAGATTATTTAGAACTAGTGAGAACTCCTTTTTTAAAAACAGATTATTTGGGGATTCTCGTAGGAGATGATTTGGAAAACATGGAGGGGAGTCCTCTATTAAATGACAAGGTCAGAAAATCTCTGAGTTGTGCGATTGATAGAAAGTCTATTGCTAGAGTATTAAGAAGAAACGCGGTGTTGCCATCTGATCATTTTGTTCCGCCATCGTTGCCTGGTGCTAGTAACTACACAGAACCCGTATTCGATTTAATAATTGCCTCAGAACTTCTAGATGATGCTGGCTATACTGAAGGAGAGGGAATGCCAGAAATAACTATTTCTACAACTTCTGATTATGTGGATCTATGTGCAGCAATTCAGAGTTCGTGGGAGAAGCTTGGGTTAGAAGTTAATGTTGATGTTGCTCCTTCATCGGTTCATAGGGAAAGAGTTGCGACATCTAAGCTTGAGATATTTCAAAAATCCTGGCTAGCGGATTACGCTGATGCTGAGAATTTCTTAGGTCTATTTAAAAAGAGTAATTTCGCACCGGGAGGCCCTAATTACACTCATTTTTTCAGTCCAGAGTTCGAGACTTTTTACCAAACAGCCATGACAGAGAGCAGAGATTCTATTAGATACGATCTTTATGAAAAGATGGATTCGATTGTCTACAAGGCCATGCCGGTTCTCCCTCTTTTTCATGACCAGGTCACTCATTTTATTAGCAAGGATGTTAAAGGTTGGGTTGTAAGCCCAGTAAACCGTTTAGATTTAAGAAGGGTTAAGCTATCTTGCGCAAATGCTGAAAATTGATGTCCATACACACATCCTTCCAAGGTATATGCCTAAATGGTCGGAGAAATTTGGGTATGGAAACTTTATACATCTAGAAGAAGGTTCGAGTCCTGGTTTCGCAAGGATGATGCAAGGTGATACTTTTTTTAGAGAAATCTCATCAAATTGTTGGGACGAGAGAAAAAGGATAAGAGAATATGCAGATTCAGGAGTTCAGGTTCAGGTTGTTTGCACTATTCCCGTAATGTTTTCATACAACGCTAAGCCTCAAGACGCTCTAGAGCTAGGGATGTTTTTAAATGATCACATTGCTGACCTTGTAAATAGATTTCCTAAGAAATACGTAGGGCTATGTACTGTTCCCATGCAAGATCCTCAATTAGCTATCCAAGAATTGGAAAGAGCAAAGTCTATAGGGCATTTTGGTGTCCAAATAGGATCTAACATCAATAGCATGAATCTCAGTGATCCGTTTTTCTTTCCGTTTTTTCAAGCTTGTGAAAGGCTAGGTATGGCTATACTAATCCACCCTTGGGATATGATGGGAAAATCACAGATGGAAAAATACTGGCTACCATGGTTAGTGGGTATGCCGGCTGAAGTTAGTAGAGCAGCATGTTCTTTAATTTTTGGTGGAGTTTTTGAAAGACTGCCCAACCTTAGAGTTCTGTTTTCTCACGCAAGCGGTGCGTTTCTAGCAACACTTGGTAGAATAGAACATGGTTTTAATTGCCGTCCCGACCTTGTGGCCATTGATAATAATGTGAACCCACGCAACTATTGTGGTAAATTTTGGGTTGACTCTATAACACACGATGAGAAGCTACTTCGATATGTACTAGACCTTCAGGGTTCTGATAGAATATGTATGGGCACGGATTACCCATTCCCTCTTGGAGATTTGAAGTTTGGAGAGTACATGGAGAAGATGGACCTCGATCAAAAAACGCTCGAAGGCCTTTTCCACGGTTCAGCTTTAAGTTGGTTAGATTTGAATATACAGAAATTCAAGTAATTGGGCGTTGATAACGAAATACTGGAACTAATCAGTCTGTGCAAAAAAGGCGACAGGAAGGCGCAGTTCGATCTATATGGTCGTTACTCGGGTCTGTTGTTTGCCGTTGCCCTTCGCTACACAAACACAAAAATTGACGCTGAAGACGTAGTCCAAAACTCTTGGGTAAAGATTTTCTCTAAGCTCGATAGCTTTTCTGAAAATAATTCTTTCGAAGGTTGGATGCGTAAAATAGTTGTAAATACTGCTATTACGCTGTATAGAAAGAACCAAAAGCACGCTAATCAATTAGATATTTCTGAAGTTCATGCAACCCCTAGGGACTTCGAAGCGTCAAAGAATTGTGATTTTACTCGAGAAGAGCTCGAGCGTGCAATAGCGCGATTGCCTGAGGGGTATGGTTTGGTCTTTAAACTTTATTTAATTGATGGATATAAACACAAGGAAATTGCAGAAATGCTAGACATAGGAGTTAACACTTCAAAAAGTCAGTTAAGCAGAGCGAAGAAGTATTTGCAGAATGAATTGTGTTACATGGAATTAAAAGCTAAGCCAGTAACTCAAAACAACGACGAAAATTAGAAAATGGAACCAACTAAGGATCAATTTGAACAGCATGTAATAGGGCTTTACGAAGGCTTAGAAGTGCCTGTTCCTTCATCTACGAAGAACGCGGTGTTCAATGCTTTAGATCAAAAGAGCTCAACTTCTTATTCTGGAGCAGCTCTCCTCGTTGCCGCATCACTCGTTGCAGTCGGTGTTTGGTTTATGAGTTCAGAAGGACAGCTTGAGCAACCTATTCATGAACAGCCGATTGTTGTCGATGATATCGTTGAAGAAACAGATATCGAAACTGTATCTGTTGTTGTAGAGGAGGTTGCCGAAGAGGTTGCCTCGGAGATTGTTGAAGATACAACTACTGATGAGCCTGCTATAATGGAAGTATCTGCAGAAGATGTTGTAGAAGAAGTTTCAGAAGAAGAAGGGGAGACTCCTATTGATAATGTGGAGGTTACTGATGAGTCTGTAGCTGACGAGTCACAAGTTGAGGAAATCAAGGAAGTAGCAGATCCTGTTGAGGTTAAGAATACTGAATCTGTTGAGAAAGAACTAGAGGAGAAGAAAGCCGATGGGAAAGAGGATAAGGAAGAAGTTGAATGGGTTCTACCAGCATCAATTAAGGTAGAGAAGTAAAAGAAGACCTACCTTAGTGGTATGAAGGTCTTCAGACTAGCCCTATTTGGACTATTATCAGTTGTTTCCTTTTCGGATAATTATGCTTTTGATGCGCCTAGGGATACAGTCTTAATCAACGGTCAAATCATTTCGATACTTGCCGAAGTGGATATAGACACCCTTGCCTTTCAAGACGATTTAAAATGGATTGACAACGCAGATTTTGCCTTCATTTCTAGAATGAGCTACGGGTTTAATCATTCACAGTTTGAACACGATACTTTTTTCTTAGCAAGTAGCCATTCTCTATTTCCAGAATTTGGATTTGAGGTAAATCATCCATTCAGTTTGAAGAAATCAAAGCAATTAAATTATCGCGCTGGATTTACTGTGGGGGTTGCAAATAGATTTCTCGAAAATGACATGCAACCAAATTCAATTGGTTTTATAAATGACGGTCTTTTTCTTTACCAAATAATTGCTGTTGATGATGATCTTTCACCAGAGCTAGATACTCTTGCCGCTCCAATAGTTTCTAGGCCTTATTTTAAGCTTAACTTTGGTTTACAATGGCAC
>MDSV01150251.1_pt1 | contig 12117 bp, 11 predicted proteins | sample 810851 | NCBI WGS metagenome assembly MDSV01 (sample SAMN05326640, study PRJNA326480) | marine metagenome | isolation source: seawater | place: Atlantic Ocean: North East | collected 2012
AGGTGTTCAAGGGGCAAAAGGTCAACAAGGAGCAACTGGACCTCAAGGTCAGACAGGACCACAAGGACAAACGGGACCTCAAGGTCAAACGGGTCCTCAAGGACAAACAGGACCTCAAGGTGCTCAAGGTCGTCAAGGATATCAAGGAAGACAAGGATATCAAGGTGTTCAAGGTGCTGATGGTGGTGATGCTACAAACTTTAATGCTGGACAAGTATCGATTGATGGTTTGTATGTAGGTGATGGTGCTACATTTAGTTCAGCGGCTACAGATACCGTGCGAGTTGAAGGTGATGTTATCGCTTTCTACTCTTCAGATGCTAGACTAAAAGAAAACGTTGAACCGATTCATAATGCCTTAGAAAAAGTAAATAAGATTTCAGGATATACATATGATTGGAAAGACCATTTTATGTTACAAAAGGGTGGAGAAGACAATTATTTTATGAAGAAAAAAGATGTCGGTGTTATGGCACATGAGGTAGAAGAGGTTTTACCAGAAGTCGTTGCTCAAAGAAAAACAGGAATTAAAGCCGTTAGGTATGAAAAAATAGTTCCTCTGTTGATTGAGGCTGTAAAAGAATTATCTAAAAAAGTAGATGAGGAGTAGTTATGGCTGTACCTAGTTCAGGAGAACTTTCAATGATGGGGATTCACAATGAATTAGCTGTGAATAATTATGCTTCAACAAAAACTCCAAATGATGTCAGTCTTGAAGATTTAAGTGATGGCACTAAAGCTGCTATAAATTTAGTAAATTTACCACACAATAGACCAGATGAAGCAGCACCACATGCTATGTCAGAGTTTTATGCGTATGACCAAAACGATGATTTTCCTGGCCTATTTGCTGATGATTGGGAAGATGGTGACATAGGAACTGGTGCTAGAGATACGTTTCATGAAAGAGGGTTTGAATTAGCAGAAAATGGTAACCTAAGTGAGTCTGAATTAGATGATAGTTTTGCTGAACATTCTGCTACTGTTGCTATATCTTTTGATGATAGACCAGCGTGGACAGTACAAAGTACTGGACATTCAACTGTATTTTTGGATACGGATAATGATATTAGATTAAGAAACACCAATAGTCCACAAGGTATGTGGATAAAAACCACCTATTCATCTTTACAATGGGGACTTGCATTAAACGGTACAACGCAGGCAGTAGCATATAGATATAGATTTTTTATGAATTCTACTAATAACAAGGATGGTATTATAGACATAAGAATGAATACAACCAATCATCCTAATCCAGGAATATCCACTAATACTTACCAAATACAAGTAAGAGATAATGCTGATCCTTCACCTGGTGCTATTAGATTGGCAAAAAGAGCTACAACAAGTGTTACTACTTTAGCTCAATCACCATCTACGGCATATACTGTGGGAACGACAATGGATTTCGTATTTTCTGTTCATGAATCTACTGCTTTTGGTAATCCTCGTACACTAAAAGTAGGAGTGGGTCCTACAACTGTTTCTACTCCATCCATTATCAATAGTTACAACAAAGTTAGTGCTACAGATACCACTTATGGTACTAATTACGGATGGAACTTTAGATGTCCAAAAGCTATGAGTACACCAAACTCTACTCATTTTCATAGATATAATTTTATTTACGCTACAATACTTAACATATAGGAAAAAAATGATAGTTTCAGGAAGTGATGGAAATCTTTATTGGGATACTCTTGAAGGGCAACTAACAGGTTCTTTGTACAAAACTAAATGGGTTTCATGGACAGATACAGAGTTTGATGATAGTGGTGAAACCAATTATGAACCAGGAATATTGTTTGATACCGAGAATAACATATATTGGGCAGATGTTCGATGGACTCAATCTCATATTATTAGTGGTTCAAACATTGTACCAACATATGATGAGGATGCTAGTGAGGGTTGTATTTGGGTTTATGAATTAACAAATTCTCAAAAAACAACAATAGAAAATGATGCTCAATTTATTTCTAAATTAGTAGATTCAAATCTGTAAAAAAATATATATTTTTTGATATGTAGTTTGATATTTATATATATAAAATCGGTTTTATGTCTAAGAAAAAAGTTACTAAAATACAATATAAAATGATTGAACCATTTGGTCCTTCAATAATGCAAGGTAAAATACCAGATGTTGTTTTTAAAGAATTTGAAAATTGTATAAACGAAGTATTAGAAAAAAAACAAGATAATCATGGAGAGGCTTTAGCTGGTAGAATAGATGACGAGTGGTTTATCGATGAGGGTTATTTTAGATTTTCTATTTTAGGACCTTTTTTAGATAATATAGTTTCAAAGTATGCTGCTAATATGACTGCAAGAGCAGCAAGTAATGGTATGATAGGTAAACTTGAAGTTGATTTAGATGGTTCAATAAAAACAGGAATAAACACAACAAGAGTTTCTGGTTGGGTAAACTCAATGAGAAGTGGGGAATATAATCCAATACATTACCATCCAGGATGTAACATTACTACTGTATTTTTCTTTGATGATGTAGATGAAGAGTTTATAGATGATATAATAGCACCGATACAAACTAATAGTTTTGCATATGGTAAAGATGTACATAAAAAAGGAACTACAGATGATGGTGTGTTGACTATTTTTTACAATAGTAATCATTATTATGAACATGGACAATGGAGTATCAGACCAAAAAGGGGAGATTTCTTAGTTTTTCCAGCATGGTTATCACATGGAGTCTATCCATTTATATCAAAAAAAAGAAGAAGAACAGCATCAGTAAATTATATTGTTGAAAGTAGTGACCAAAATTTATCATTTGGATTAAGGTAATGATTGATTCTTTATACATACATGGATATTTTATAGTCAAAAACTTTTTTGATAAACAACAAACTAATTATTTTATCTCACAGGTCTTTGAATCTATAAAGAAAAAAGAAACTCATTTAAGTAGTTCTGATGAAAATGAGGTTGTTCATCCAAAAACTTGGAATGTTAATGCACATCCAATTTGGGAAAATACACTTTATAGTATTTTAGGAAATGTAGAAGAATTAGTTGATGAAAAATTAATACCGATATATTCATATCAAAGGACTTATTTAAAAGATGCTGAAATGTCACATCACACAGATTGGCCGTGGTGTCAAATATCACTTACTGTAAATATTGGTCAATCACATTCATATCCCTTATTCGTGACTGATATGCAAACTAAAAAATCTATAGAGATAATACAAGAACCAGGTGATGCTGTTTTTTATCTCGGTCATAATATATCACATTACAGAAATAAATTTGAAGGTGATTGGTATTCTCAATTATTTTTACATTATGTAATAGATAATGCTACAATGAAACAATATGAAAGATTTTTTATAGATGATGTTATGGATGATATATCAAAAAACTATAAAAAATTATTATATCCGAAGGAAGTGACAAAATTAAAAAATATTAAATATGATATGTTAGTATCAGAAAAGGATAATATAATTCCTTGTGATAGAAGTATGTATAAAACCACAAATAAACCAAAAATTAAATTAAAAGATTTAGAAACTGATGTACATATGTTAGGTGGACAATATTCAGCAAAACCAATGGAACATTTTATGGATTCTGTACACCAAACAAGGGGTGCTATTCCACCAGATATTTGTAAAGAACTTATAGATTTGTATGAAGACTATGCTAGTAGGGAAGAGATTTCAAGTGGATTGGTTCATAGTGGTTTGGATAAAGATGTAAAAAATACTGGTGAACTTGACTTGTTAAAGATAGAAGAGGGTAGTAGATATGTTTCTGTCTTAGAAGAAATATCAGACCATTGTATTTTTAATTATATGACAAAATTTGGAATGGCACAACATTACGATCCTAGTGAGATTGATTTGACTGGTCATTACTATCCAATGTGGGAGATACATAAATACGACAAAGGAGTTGGACATTATGAATCATGGCATACAGAGGGAAGTCATCTTTATGAATATGGTAATAGAGTGTTCACAAGTATGTTTTATCTAAACGATGTGGAAGAAGGTGGTAGAACGGTTTTTCCTTATGCTAGAAGTTCTATTAAATGTGAAGAAGGAAAACATTTTGCTTTTCCTACTACGTTTCCATATGTTCATTATGGACAAACTCCAGAATCCAATGATAAATATATTTTAACAACTTGGTGGCAAGCAAAATGGCCAGATGAGTATCTAAACCAATTTGTACAATTAAAAAAACCAGCTCCTAAAAATGTTGACAATAAGATAACCTTTGAATTTGAAGAGATTGAATAATGAAGTTAGCAGTATTTTGGCAATTTAGTCAACTTAATCCTGAATGGGAAGAGATATATTACAAACCTACTTTTGATAAAATAGTTAAAAGTGGATTGTATGATGAAATTGAATTTATAAATTATTACATAAAAGGTAACCAACTTGTAGAAAATCCTCCTGACAAATTAAATAACTTTCATATGTTCGGTAACATAAATGAAAAGTATAAAGAAGTAGCACCTTTTTGGGTAGATAAAATAGTTAATTGGTCAAAAGAAAACTTAGGATACAAGATTTTATTAATTCATGATATTGGAATAATTGGAAAATACGGACATGCTGTATGGGGTAATGAAAAAACAGATATACAATCATCTAAAAAAAGGTTTAATAATTGGTTAGAAAGAGTAAGTATAGAGGAATGGAAACTTTCAGTTGACCTTTTAGATTATCACGATGTTGTTGGTGCTATTTGGCACAATGAAGCATATTTTAGAAATCAACAGACCGATAAATATGAGGAATATCCACACCCACATTTTCATGGAGGACCTTATTACTGGACGACATCAGATTATTTTTCTACACTTGATACTTCATTCCTTTACCAACAAGTTGACTGGCAAGTATATTGTGGAGAACTACTCATCGGAACTAACAATCCAAACTTCTATTCTTTTTGTCCACCATCAAAAGAGGTGCAAGGTAGGGATCAACCTTTTAATCATTATTTTGATGACGTTGATGAGGTATTTAACTTTGACGAGTTAAAACAAAACACTATAGACTATTTAAAAATTAAAAAAATAACTAATGACGATATGCCTAATAAGAAAAACAAAGTTTTATTATCCACAATGTTTAAGAATGAAGAAAAAGGAATACTGAGAATGATGGAGTCTTGGGATGGGTTGTTTGATTATTGGGTATTTCAAAACAATGGATGTACAGATAATACTGTAAATATAGTGACAAAGTACATGAAAGAAAAAAACATACCAGGATTTATTTATGAGGTTGAAGAAGGGTGGAAGGGTTTTGGATGGAATAGAGACCATCTATTTCAGAAAATTCAATCTATAGACCATGATTGTGATTGGATTGTTAAATATGATTGTGATGAGTATTTAGAAGTGAAGGAAGGTTTTAATTGGGATGGTCTTAATACTAAGACAAAATCTTATGCGATGTGTGCTGAATTAAATAGTAACTATTATTATAAAACAATGATTTTTAATACAAAATTTAAATGGGGTTTTGAACACGATCCTGCTCATGAAATGTCATATTTGATATCTGATAATGGAGACAAAATAAAAGGTGATGATTGGGGTACTGAAAATTTTACTAAAGATTTAGTTACCATTGGAACGAGGGATGGTGAAAGTTATACTAATCCATTTAAATATATTATTGATGCTAATAAATTAGAAACTAAACTATATGAAACAGAAGAGTTTTTTACAGATAAATACCACACTTATTATCTGGCAAAAAGTTATTGGGATGGTGCTGTATATTCCGATGGTAATATTTTTCCATATGGTTCAGAACACAAGAAACATTATATTGACAATGCTTTATTTTATTATAAACAATGGTTAATTAAAAATGCTATGCATGACGAAATATCAGAAGACGCTTATCTGGCTTATTTATATATAGGTGAAATATATCACAGAGAAGAATCACATAAGGATTTATATGAAGCATTAAAATGGTATGAGAATGGACAAAAACACGCACCACCAAGAAATCAAACATTAATTAGACGTGCAGAAGTTTATGAGGAATTAGGTGACTATAAAAAAATGTTGGAACTAACAACTGAGATAGTAGATGCGGGAAGAACTAATCCTTTTCCACAATTTTATTTATGTGTAAATAAAAATCATTATTATGATACTGGTGATGCTGTTCATGAGTTACATGGTAGAGCTTTACAATTAGTAGAAGATAATAAAGAAAAACCTAATTTTAATATTAATAATTCTTTTGATAAAAGAATTTTTGTAGTTGATAATTTTTATGAAAATCCATATGCTGTCAGAGAACACGCACTTAAAATGGAATTCAAAGATGATTTAGATTGGTATAAAGGTAGGAGAACTGAGGAACAAATAATATATCCAAACACGAAAGAAACATTTGAAAAAATCATAGGACAGAAGATAGTAAATTGGTCTAATGAATATGGTATGTGTGGAGTGTTTCAATCTTGTAATGCTGAAGATGCGTTAGTTTATCATTATGATGAACAACAATTTGCTGGTATGGTTTATTTAACACCTGGAGCTCCTTACCAATGTGGTACATCATTATGGGCACATAAAGATACTGATATAAGACATACATCCCAAGACTCAGATGATATTGCCTTTAGTGGTGGATTTTACGATAGAACTAAATTTGACTTAGTGGATGTAGTAGGTAATGTTTTTAACCGACTTGTAATATTCAATGGCAAATGTATTCATTCGGCAAGTGAATACTTTGGACAAACCATTGAAGATTCTCGTCTATTTCACATGTTCTTTTTTGATTAATTATGAAGTTTAGTTTAATAACACCAGTTCACAGATACGCTGACACTCTTTTTGAATTATACGAAAGTATAAAAGCACAAACTTATCCTAATTGGGAATGGGTTTTATATTTAAATGGTAAATGTACAATTGATATGTTACCTAAAGAAATACAAGATGATGATAAGGTAAAAATATACACAGATTATTCTGATAATGGTCAGACCGAAATTAGAGGAAAAAGTGTGGGTATGATAGGTTACTATAAACATCATGCTTTTATGAAAGGTACTGGTGACGTTTTATGTGAAATGGACCACGATGATTTACTATTAAAAGATTGTTTAAAAAAATTATACGAAACATATTCAAGTGATGATGAAATAGGTTTTGTCTACACCGATTGTGCCTATTGGGATCCAGTTAATGTTTATCATTATCCCTTTGATTCTTCGATGGGGTGGGAAGTATACAAATACAAATATAGAGGACAAGAGTGTTTAGTTCACAAAAGCTTTGGAGTCAATAGTGTTTCTTTTGGACATATTTGGTGGGCACCAGACCACATAAGAACTTGGAGAAAAGATTTATATCATGAGTTAGGTGGACATAATGTAGAATATCTTGCTGCTGATGACCATGAAATTTTAATAAGAACATTTTTATCAAAATGGAAAATAAATTACTTAGAAGAAGTTTGTTACATTTATAGATTATCTGAAACACAATCAGTTGATGTTGTTAGAGATGAAATACAAGAATTAACTGTTTCTCTTTTTGACCAATATGCTTTTGATTTAGCATTAAGAGATTGTGAAAGAAGAGGTTTACTTGCTATTGATTTGGGTGGTGGTAATTGGTCAAAAGAAGGATTATTAAATGTTGATATAAATCCTAATTCTGATGTTGTATGTGATTTAAATAATGGTATTCCATTAGAGGACAATTCTGTTGGGTTGGTAAATGCGTCACATGTATTAGAACACTTGAAAGATCCTCTAAAAAGTATGTCTGAGATACATAGAGTTTTAGCACATGGTGGTTGGGCATTTATAGAAGTACCATCTACGGATGGTAGAGGAGCTTTTCAAGATCCTACTCATATTAGTTTTTGGAATCAAAATAGTTTTTGGTATTATACAATGCAAGAAAAAGCACAATTTATTGATAATGATAAAATTAGATTTATGGAAAAAAAACTTGTAACCGACTATGGTTCTGATTTTGATAAAGAACATAATATTCTTAATACTACTGCTTGGTTAATTTGTGTTAAAAATGGGAAAAGATTGCCAGGTATTCTTTCTATTTAACTAAATTCTTTTATATTTATATATGAATAATTAGGATAAATCTATGCCAGCCACATTTGGAACATCAAACATATCATTTGTAGCATCTAAATTTACATTTGAAGAATTTAGTGTTGCTTATGAATTGTCTTTGGTTAAAGATGGAAAGGCTTCAAGGAAGGAAATTTTTGAACGTATGTTCAAAAGAGAACCTGAAAAGAAAAAGAAAGTTGTAGAATTAATCCTAAAGGTAAAGGGAAAGACAATAAAAGATAACGTAAAGATACCAAGTAATATGGATATTGCTTTATCTAACATAGACTTAGTAATACAAGAAGTCTTAAATAAACCATCGGTGAACGTATATGCTTAAACTATACACAGATAAAAAAGAATTATTTGAATGTAATGTATCCCTTGAGGGTGTAGATGTTAAAGATTCAAAGATTAGAGCCATATTAAAGTTTGACGATAAAAATCTTATGATTGAAGGTAAGATAAAATCTGGTGGTAAAGGTGAAATTATTTTTCCAAAACTAAAGGGATTAACAGAAGAAGGACAAAAAGGAAAAATGGAATTGGAAGTTATTGCTGAAGATGCTTACTTCCAACCATACAAAGAAGATTTTCAAGTAAAGGTTAGTAAGAAAGTTACTGTAGAAGTTCTAAATAAAGAAGAACAAAAACCACAAATAGTTGTTGAAAGGGTGACACCAGAAACCGAATTGATGAAAATGTTAAAAGAGAATGGAATTACCAAAAAAATATTGGTAAAAAACAAGTCTCGTTTCTCTAAAGTTTTACATAATTATTATAGAGAAGCAAACATTAATGAAGGTTTCAATGTCTTTTTATCAAAGGTTTTAAAAAGGTTAGATTAAAATGTCATTTGATTTAACCAACGTATTAGTATCAGAGGGATTTCAGAATTTACTACAAGTTCGTAGAGACGACAAAACTATATTTGACGCGTTAGGTAACGAGTTAGATGAATTTAGATTATCTGGTTCTTTTACAACAAGTGAATTTTTCGAAATAGAAAATGGAACTTCACAGACTGGTAATAAATTACATAGTAGAAGTGGTACTCTTTATTGGGGTAATAAAAATTTAGAAACTGGTGGAAGTGGTTTATCTAATACGGTTGAGGATTCTACTCCACAACTTGGTGGTGATTTAGACCTTAACTCAAAAGATATAAATGGACAAGGAAATTTTTTAATACAAGGAACAGGCTCTTTACAAGAGTTCAACGTTGGTGATAATTCATTTGATTCATATTTATCTATAACACCATCGAGTGTAACTAAAGACCTTTTCTTAGTTAAGTCAGGTAGTTTTTCTGCTTTTGAAGTAAATGACAAAGGTGTCATGAATTTAGGTGGATTTACAGAAGAACCTGATATTGTAGAAGGTGGTTTTTATTATAACACAGACGAGAACGAATTTTATTTAGGAACAGGATAATATTATGCCAAGTTGGAAGAAGATTATTGTATCAGGCAGTAATGCCGAATTAAATCAAGTCACAGCATCTTTTAGTGGAGATGGTTCAAATATAACAGGTATTTCTGCTGACTCTCTTGCTAATGCGTTAACCGTTGATGATACTACTATTCAGTTAAATAGTGGTACAACTTATAATGGTTCTGCAGCTAGAACAATATCTGTAAAAGATGGTGGTGTTGATGCCGATGCCTTAGCATCAGGTGTATCGGGTAATGGACTAACAGGTGGTGGTGGTTCAGCTCTTGCAGTGGGTGCTGGAGATGGTATAACTGTAAATACAAATGATGTGGCAATAACAGCCGCTCAAACTACTATTACATCTGTCAAAAACAACTCACTCATTATTGGTGGTAATTCACAAAATAACACGATTGATTTTGGAACTGATGATGTAATCCTATTCGATACTGATAATACAGAAAGAATGAGGGTAGACGCTGCAGGTGTAGATGTTACTGGTGCTATAACTTCTACAGGTGCGATTACTGCAGATGGTGACATTGTATCAAAGGGTGATATAACTGCACAAGGTGATATTATTGCTCAAAGATACATTGTAAGTTCTTCTGTTAATATAATCACCTCTTCATTCTCAAGTGGTTCAACCATTTTTGGTAATGATATGGATGATACACACCAATTTACTGGTAGTGTATTTATAACTGGTTCAACAACCGTATCCGAAACATTAACTGCAACAAACATAGGTGCTTTTACTGCTGCTGGTGCTATAAATTTTAACAACGAAAATATGACCAATGTCGATATCGATAGTGGTGATATTGCAAGTGGTGTAACAATAAACAAATCACCTACTATAACACTTGGTGGAGATTTAGGTGGTAGTTTAGAATTAACTGCTTTAGCTGGTGGAACATTAACTGCTACAATACAGGCTGATTCCGTACAAGGAACTATGTTAAATGATGATGTTGCTGATGATTCAACAATAGAGATATCAAGTAATAATCTTTCTGTATTAAAAGTTCCAAATGCTTTAACTGTTGATGATGCGACAATTAGTTTAAATAGTGGTACAACCTTTGATGGTTCTGGTGGTAAAACAATATCTGTAAAAGATGGTGGTATTGATGAAGATGCACTTGCCACATCGGTTGCTGGTAGTGGTATTGCTGGTGGTGGTGGTTCAGCACTATCCGTAGACTTTACTGAATTAACAGGTGCAAGTCCAACATTTACGAATTTAACTTTGAGTGGTAACTTAACTGTTAATGGAACAACATCTACGATTGCCACATCAAACTTAGAAGTTCAAGATGCTTTTGGTTTCTTTGCTACAGGTTCTGCTGGTACAAATGTTGATGCTGGTATCATCGTACAAAGTGGTTCGGCTGTAGATAGTGGTTCTGCTCTTTATCATGACATATCAAGTAAGAGATGGGCAGTTGCTAAAAATGTTGCTTCAACTGCTACATCAGTAACCGAAGGTCAATGGCAAGGATTTGTTGCTACCGTTAACACAGGTTCCGATAGTCCTGTTGGTGGTTCACCAAATTATGGTGTTGGTGAAATTCATGTTGATGCAGATGGTGAAATATACATTTACTCTTAATAGATAAGTGAGGTTATAATGGCTGGAATATCAGACCAAATAAAGAAAGCACAAGAAGTGGTTTCAGAAGAAGAAATAAGAAAAGAAGTAGAAGAACCGAAAAATTTAAAAACATCCGTTCAACTATCAAGAGATGAGATAACTATGATACTAGCAAAGTTTGCTCAACTTGAGTTTAAGGGTGTAGAAATAGAATTAACTTACAACCTAATAGTCAAATTACAAGAAACTTATAAAAGACTAATAGGTAAATAATCTTAGTGTTGGCCTGTCGTCTGGCAACGATGGGAAGTGGGCTCGAAGAGTAACCAACCGCAATAGGAGCAAACATGCCATCTTGGAAAAAAGTCATCGTATCTGGCTCTGCTGCCAGTTTATCAACCCTTACCACATCTGGTAATATCTCAGGTTCATCAACTTCAACTGGTTCGTTTGGTTCTCTTGAAATATCAACTGCAACAAATAATAGAGCTAGAATTAGACCAGCTGGTGGAGTTGCAAACAAATCTTTAATTATGGAAGGTGCTAATCACACAAATGCATCATTTATAACTTTAAGAGGCCCAAATAATGGTTATGGTTCTGTTGATTTTCAATATGGATACGACCAAACAAATTCTTATTTAAGTTTTCAACAAGCTGGAAATGAAAGGGTTCGTTTTAGTGGATTAGGAAAAATAACTGCTACATCTATAGAAACTACAGGACTTTCTAATGCTGGTGGTGACATAAGTGGTTCAGCATCCTCAACAGGTTCGTTTGGTTCATTGGTTGTAGCTGATAAGGTACAAGGTAATTTAGAAACGAGTGGTAAAGTTGGTATCGGTAGAAATCCTAATAGCACTTATGCTCTTGATATACAACAACCTACAGGTACAAATAATGATTACATACAAGGTATCCAAGACAATGGTAGTAATACTGCTTTTAGAATCGATACCGATAGTGGTGATAAT
>MDSV01240674.1_pt1 | contig 12116 bp, 9 predicted proteins | sample 810851 | NCBI WGS metagenome assembly MDSV01 (sample SAMN05326640, study PRJNA326480) | marine metagenome | isolation source: seawater | place: Atlantic Ocean: North East | collected 2012
ACATTAACAGGTTTAAGTGTGGCTGGTAATATAGCAGCTGGTGCCCACGATGGTAGTGATATACTTTATGTTGAAAGATTTAGTAGTGCCTACCCATATGCCCATATAAGAGCTGGTATTGCAGACAACAATGTTAAAGTTGGAATAAAACTTAATACTAGAAAAGCTGATGGAGTAGTTGAAGATGCTTTAGTAATAGAAGGTGACACAAGAGAAGCAACATTTGCAAATGTGGTAAACTGTACAGCATTAAACACAGGTCAAGGTGATTATGAATTATATGCAATGAATCAAGATGTTGAAACAACTGATAATGTTGTATTTGCAAGAGTAACTAGTAATATCACTGTTGGTGCAGATCAAATATTAGAATTAAGAGAAGCAGGAGAAATCAATACTTCAGCAGAACAAAAATTAGCTATAATTCAAGGAGCAGGTGCTGATATAGACATAGGGGCATATGAATTAAGAGCACAAACATTAGAATCAGATGTAGCAACAGGAACAGCACCTTTAACTATAGCCTCTACAACAGTAGTTTCGAATTTAAATGCAGATAAGTTAGATGGAGCAGATTTAGTAGATGAAGATGACATGGCATCAGACAGTGCAACCAAAGTACCTACACAACAATCTGTAAAAGCATATGTTGATAAAAAGAAAATTCATATAGTAAATACTTCATTTAATGATGATATGAATACAGATGAAATTTTTATACCTATGAATTTAACAAGTGAAAGTCCTAACATTACAAATGTTAATGTTCCAATGGTTATGCCTGTTGCTGGTAAATTATTAAAAATTCATTTTAGAGCCAATCAAAACCAAAATGTTGGTAGTAATGAAATTACTTTTAAATTATATGATGTTGATACTGGGGAAAACTGGAATACTGCAAATTCAAATGTTTTAGGTACAAAAGTTATAGATGGGTTACCTAAAGATGATCATACGATAGCTGATTTTAAAGATTTAACTACTACAGGAGCTAGTGGAACAAATGCTTTTCAAGCAGGTGATATAATAGGTGTTACAATGCAACATTCAGCAGATCAAAATTCAGGTAATACATCAAATTATTTAGTAACATTTGTATTTGAATTAGATTTTGGAGGATACTAATACGGCTTTTATCCTTTTTATATATGTATATCTGAAATAAAAATAAAAGTTATGGCAGTAAAAGGACCTAAAAAATTCACAACAGAAGAACTTCAACAACTTCAAGATTTACAAAATAAAATAAATCAAGTTCAAATGAGATTTGGAGAATTACAAATGGCTAAAATTAGATTACAAGATCAAGAAGAACTCTTAAAACTTAATCTTAAAAAATTAAATGAAGAAGAAGTATCTATAGCAAAAACCTTAACAGACAAATATGGAAAAGGCAGCCTTGATATAGAAACTGGAGAATTTATACCTGCATAGTAGTCTTCGAAAATTAAATTATATTTATTAACGATTAGGGATTTAAACTTAATCACCTGTTTTAGGTTGGTTTGTAGTTTCTTTTCATATTTATATAGGAATAAACCTATATACCAAATTTAAATATAAAATAATAAAACGATGGCAGAACAAATAATTTCACCAGGTGTATTTACAAAAGAAAATGATCTTTCTTTTTTACCTCAAGGAGTAGAAGCAATTGGAGCAGCAGTCGTTGGTCCAACAGTAAAAGGACCAGCATTTCATCCAACAATATGTAGAAGTTTCGCTGATTTCGAAAGAAAATTCGGAGGAATGAGTAATGATACTTTTGTACCAAACACAGTAAGAGAATATATAAGAAGCGCAGGCGCTGTAACAGTAGTAAGAGTATTAGCCGGAGGAGGTTATATATTAAAAACTGGAGATAACGCACCAATGGTCGTTGGATTAGAATCGGGAGGTAGAACAGCTGCGACAGCAACACTTACTTTTACTGGTAAGCCAACTGAAACAAAAGTTATTACATTAACAGATATGGACGGGACTTCATTAACATTTGAAGTTGATGATGATGGAAATGGTGTTGTTGGTAGTAATATAGCTTTAGGTCCTGGTGGTAGTAGTGCTGGAGCTATGGCAACTGAATTAGCTGCGGAGGTTAATGGTGAATCATCTTTAGGTATAACTGCAACAACTCCTTCTACTGGAGTATGTCTACTTACTATGGATGTAGCAGGTTCAAAAGGTAATACTACAATTGTTACAGATTTTGATAATGTAAGTGGTGATACAACTAGTTTTACTGGTGGTACAGGTGAAGTTACGTTAGTAGGGGTACTTTTCCCAGCTATGGCTGTAGATACAGATGTTCCAAGTTTAGCAGCTAGTACTATGACAACAACAGCTTCATTATCTGAAGATTTCCCAATAACAATTGGGGGGACAGGTGTAAATAATACAGATTATTCAGCTTCATTAGACCCTTCTAAAAACAATTATTTATTTAAACAATTAGGATATAAACCAACTGTTAGTAAAACAGGAGCAGTAAGCTATCAAGGTACAGGTGCAACACCAGCTTACACTTACTTAGAGTTTAAAAACTTACTAACAGATGCAGTAGCTGGAACTTTTACTTATGCAGCCGGCGTCACACCTATGACTCATGCAGGATTAAGTGCTACAAGTAGTATTATACTTTCAGAAATTAATGGTGATATAACATATAATGGTAATAAATCATACGCAGAAAAATATTCATATGCTTCTACACCAACAATTACTTCAGGATTTTTAGATCCAGGAGCAAATTCAACAAAATCAACAAAAGAATTATTTACATTCCATACTTTAGATCATGGAACTGCAACAAATAAACAATATAAAATTTCAATTAATAATTTAAAACAATATCCAGACATTGATGGAGTAGAACAATATTCTACATTTAATGTACAAGTTAGAAAATATAGTGATAAAGATAAATCACCTGCTATTTTAGAATCATATAATGGATGTAATTTAAATCCAGATGATGGAAATTATATTGCTAAAAAAATAGGAGACAGATACTCACATTATAACTCAACATTAGATAAATTAGAAATATTAGGTAATTTTAATAATATATCTAACTATGTTAGAGTAGAAGTGAATGCTGCAGTAGAAGAAGGTTCAATTTCACCAAAACTTCTACCTAAAGGATTTAAAGCAGTATCTAATCCATTCCCAATGGCTAAAGTTGCTGATATTAATGCATTCCCATCAGCTTCATATGAAGCTTCACAATCAATTGGTGGAAATTATAGTATTAAAGGGCATTTAGGTTGGAAATTTGATGATAAAAGAACAGACAATAGTAATTTCTGTATGCCTTTAGAAACATTAGAAGAATCTAACGGAGTAGGAGCCTTCAATATAGATAATCACGTAGGACATGAAAGTTCAGGATTATGGGTTGGAGCTTTAAGTGCTTCAATAGATGCAACATATCAAAATGGACCTACTTCAGATCAATTAAAATTCTCAGTTCCTTTCCAAGGAGGTGATGATGGTATTGCACCATGGAAACCAAGATTTACAGGAGCAGAAAGCACATTAGCAGCTACTTATACAGGAGGAACTAACTTATATGGTTTTGATTTAAGTACAACAGCAAAAGCAGGATACACAGGATATAAGAAAGCATTAGATATATTATCAAATCAAGACGAATATGATATTAACATGTTAGCTTTACCTGGAGTAATTAAACAATACCATAGTAATGTAACTTCAGCAGCAATTGATATGGTTGAAGATAGAGGAGATGCATTTTATGTAATGGATTTAACTGGTAAAAACACAACAGTAAATACGGCTTTAGACACAGTAAGTGGTATAGACACCAACTACGCTGCAGTATATTATCCATGGGTAAAAGTGCAAGGAACTAATAAACCAATATTTGTTCCACCTTCAGTAATTGTACCAGGAGCTATAGCAAAATCAGATCAAATTGGTCAAGGAGAATGGTTTGCACCAGCAGGTTTAAATAGAGGTGTATTAGGGGGTGTAATTGAAGCTAAAATAAGATTAAATCAATCTGAAAGAGATAGATTATATGATAATAAAATTAACCCAATTGCAACTTTCCCAGGAATAAATAATCCATGTATTTGGGGTCAGAAAACACTTCAATCTAGATCAACAGCACTTGATAGAATTAATGTTAGAAGATTATTAATTGCAGTTAAGAAATTTATTGCAAGTTCATCTAAATATTTAGTATTTGAAGCTAATACAACAAAAACAAGAGCAAGATTCTTAAATATTGTTAATCCATATTTAGAAGGAATTCAACAAAGACAAGGATTATTTGCATTTAGAGTACAAATGGATGGAAGTAACAACACACCAGATGTAATAGATAGAAATCAATTAGTAGGTGGTATTTATTTACAACCAACTAAAACAGCTGAATTTATAGTACTTGATTTCAATATTCTTCCAACAGGAGCAACATTTGATGCATAAAAAAAGAAAAGTATTATATTTATAACGGAATAAAATAAAACAAGAAAAATGGCAATATACGACGTAAACGAAATGATGTTCACAGCTTTTGAACCTAAATTACAAAATAGGTTTATAATGGAGATTGACGGCATCCCAGGATATTTAATTAAAAAAGTAGCTAGACCAAGTGTTACTTTTGGAGAAGTAGTTCTTGATCACATTAATGTGAAAAGAAAAATCAAAGGTAAAGCAAATTGGGATAACATCACGTGTGATTTATATGATCCCGTAACCCCATCAGGCGCTCAAGCAGTAATGGAATGGGTTAGATTATCTCATGAATCAGTTACAGGTAGAGATGGCTATTCTGATTTCTATAAAAAAGATATTGATATTTTTACTTTAGGTCCTGTAGGGGATGTAGTTGAACAATGGAAACTAAAAGGAGCATTTGTTTCTAACGCTAATTTCGGGGATATGGATTGGACTTCAGAATCACCAGCAAACATTAGTATTACAATAGTAATGGACTACGCTATCTTAAATTACTAAGATATTATTTATATAAGAAGAAAGCGCCTTTTTGGCGCTTTTTTTGTTTTACATATATGTATATCTGAACTAGTTTTAAAAATTAAATAACGTTATGAAAAACAAACAAACATTCCCATCAGAAAAGGTTACCTTGCCTTCAAAAGGTTTATTATACCCAAAAGAATCACCATTATCTAAAGGAGTCATTGAAATGAAATATATGACTGCTCGTGAAGAAGATGTATTAACAAATCAAAGTCTAATACAAAAAGGAACAGTAATAGATGAATTACTTAAATCACTTATTATTACTCCCGATGTTGATTATAATGATTTATTAGTAGGTGATAAAAATGCAATAATGGTAGCAGCTCGTGTTTTAGGATATGGTGCTGATTATTCATTTACTTATAATAATGAAGAACATTCAGTTGATCTTACTACAATTAAAGATAAATTAATGGATGAATCTTTAGTAATAGATGGTAAAAATGAATTTCATTTTACTTTACCAGCTTCTAAAGTTGAAGTTACTTTTAAACTTTTAACTCATGGTGATGAAAATAAATTATCAAATGAACTTAAAGGATTAAAAAAATTAAATAAAAATGCAACCCCAGAAGTATCTACAAGAATGAAACACATGATTACTTCAGTAAATGGAGACGTTGAAACAAAAACCATCAGAGAATTTGTTGATAATAATTTATTAGCAAGGGATGCAAGAGATTTAAGAAATTATGCTTCTAAAATTCAACCTGGTGTTGATTTATCATTTGATTATGAAGATATAAGAGGGGATTTAAAGAGAGTAGATCTTCCTATTGAAGTCGGGTTTTTTTGGCCTGACGCCTCAGTATAGGAATATCCTATTTACACAAGTGCATGATCTGGTGTACCATGGCGGTGGTGGATTCATACATTCAGAAGTATATAACATGCCTACTTGGTTAAGACGTTTTCATATCCAAAAGATAAATGAACACGTAAAAAAAGAAAACGATGAAATAGATAAAGCCCAAAAAGGCCAATCTAAACCATCTGATGTGGCTAGAGGACCAAATATAACTCCTTCATCCAATTATAATTTTAAGAAATAGATATCATAAGATATCTTTTTCTTTTTTATATTTATACTCGAATAATATATTATGGCATCCGAAGAAGAAAAAAATAAAAAACTTTCAGAAGAATCTTTAAATCTTAGAAGAGAAGAACTTCAAGTAGATAAAGAAATCCTCCAAATACTACGAAGAAGAACAGGGTTGGGAGAAGGTGAAATCAGACTCCAACGAGATATTTCTAATGTATTACAGGATCAAGTAAAAAGTCTAGAACTTTCTGCTAACGAAAAAAGAAAAGTTAGAAATATAACTAAACAGTTAAATGATTTAGCAGAAAAAACATACACATTTGATAATAAAACTTTAGGTATTACTACTAAATCTGAAAAAGTTAATAAACAAATTTTAGATGCACAACAAAAATTAAAAGTATTAGCTTTACAAAAATCAAAAATATACGAGAAAGAATCTCATACTTTTATTAGACAAGCTAGTCTTAGAAAAGAAATAAATCAAGGAATAGTAGATCAAATAGCATTATCATCAAGAGTAATAAAACAATTAGAAAGACAAGCAGAATTAGCTGAAGAAATTGAAGGAAATAAAATAGCTAATAGTTTTGGGGGGATAGCTGATCAATTAAATAAAATACCTCTTATTTCTGCTCTTGCACCTTCTTTTAAAGCAGCAGAGGAAGCAGCCAGAGAAGCAGGAGCAGAAGTTTCATTATTTGGTAAAGGAATGGCAGATGCATCTGATTATTCTAAAGAAGGATTAGCTAAATTAGGACCAGATGCTAAAGTTATAAGTGATAAAAAATATACAAAAGATTCTTCAGCTGTAAAGAAAATGGCTAAAAAAGACCCTGAAAAAGCTAAGGCAATGATAGGGACAAATAAAGAATTATTTGGTGCAGCTGCTCAAAAATCCCTAGAAGCAGGTTCAGCTAAATTAGTAGGTGTTAATAAAACAATGGCTTCTTTAACTGCTGGATTTAGTAAAATGTTACCATTATTAGGTAAATTAGCAGGAGCATTTGCTTTAGCATCTTTATTTGAAGCAGATAAAAATATAACTTCTTTTCAAAAGAATTTAGGAGTATCTAAAGAAGAAGCAAGAAAACTAAATCATGAAATAAATGTAATTGCAGCTACATCTGAAAATTTAAGGGTAAACATAACGTCTTTACTTAAAGCATTAACAGCTCTTAATGACGCTTATGGTACTGCTTATATGTTTAATCAACAAACATTAGAAACTTCAGCATCAATATTAGATGCTAAGTTAATGGATGGAGAAGCAACAGCTAGATTAGCACAATCTGCTAGATTAAATGGTATAGAGATGGAAGCTGCTTTACAAAGTCAAGAGGACGCTGTAAACGCTGTAAATAAAGAAAATAATACTAGAATTAGTTTAAGAAAAGTATTACAAGATTCTAATAAAATAGGAGGTCAACTTAGAGCTCAATTAGCTGCTAATCCTGAAGCTATAAGCCGAGCTGTAACCCAAGCTAGGGCCTTAGGTATGGAATTAGAACAAGTAGCTTCAGCAGGAAAACAATTATTAGACTTTGAATCATCTATAGAAAATGAATTAACTGCTGAATTAATGTTAGGTAGAGAACTTAATTTAGAAAAAGCCAGATTAGCAGCATTAACAGGTGATTATGAAACATTAACAAAAGAAATTAATAAAAATGTAGGCGATTTTGGTGATTTTACTAAAATGAATGTTCTTCAACAAGATGCATTAGCAGCTTCTGTTGGTATGACTTCAGATCAATTATCTGATCAATTAATGAAAAAAGCTGATTTAGAAGTATTAGCTCAAGAAGCTTTAGATAGAGGGGATAAACAACAATATTTAGACTTAAAAGCTTTAAGCACTCAAGAAAAATTTGAAAAAGCTGTGTTAAAAGTAAAAGAAGCCTTTGTATCAGTAATGGGAGCTGTAGAACCTTTATTAACATTAATGTCAGGAATATTTAATGTTATTGGATATGTAGTTGGTTCTGTAACAGCTTTAGTAGGAGCATTTACGGGGGCAAATGAAGAATTAGGCTTTATGCAATCTGTATTAGGATCTATTGTAATAACTTATGGTCTTATTGCTGGTTATAATAAAGTAACAGCCCTTTACTCAGGAATTACAAAAATGAATGAAATAGCAAAAGAAAAATCAATACTAAAGCAAGGATTAGGAATGTTAAAAAACCTAGGAATTGCTATAGCAGAAGCTGTAGCAAAAATTACGGGGGCGAGTGCAGCTACTTTAGGAGTAGCAGCTGGTATAGCATTAGCATCTGGAGCAGCAGCATATGCATTTTTAAATGCTAAAAAAGCGGGGGATGTTGCTTCTCCTGCTGATGGTAAAACACAAATATCTACAAAAGAAGGTGGTTTATTCGAATTATCTAAAAATGATGATGTAGCAGCAGGACCTGGTATTTTAGATAAATTAAAAGGTGCATTTTCAGGGGGTGGTTTAATGGGGGGTATGATGGGAATGCTTAATCCTTTTAGTGGATTAACTTCTATAATTACTAATATAGCTGATGTAATAGCTACAAAGCTTGATGAATTATTAGGATTTATTGAAAATAAATTATTTTCAAAACCTATACCTGTTACTATCATAGGACAAAATACTCCTACTGATATTCAGCCTATGTCTGTTCCTATAACTACTCCTAGTTTAGAAGAAAATAAACAAACTACATCTATAGAATCATCATCAACCCAAACAACATCTTTAGAACAAAAATTAGACGAAATTAAAAAGGTTTTGCAACAAAAACAAAACATAACCCTAGATGTAAATAATAAACTTACATATGATGCTTTCTCAGAAAACACAACATCTTATTTAAATGGAAAAGCATCACAAGATCAGATAAATGATTCGAGTTTTGTTTAAGTTTTATATGTATAATAGAACAATAATAATTTAAAAACAAAAACTATGCCACATAATAACGTACACGGACCAGTTGAAGTCCCAAATAACACAGGGGTTTATGGTAATCCTACAAATTTATTACATTCTAAATCTAGTCTTTCTTTAGTAGGAAATGCAACACCTGTTGAAGAAATGGATAATCAAGAAGGTACAGATGCTTGGAATAGAGGATTAACTACTGGAAATGCAAACCCACTTCCTTTTGATGTTTCAGGTAATACAGGAGAAGAAGGTCATTTAGTAGATTTATTAACTCAAAATGTTGATAGTACTAGATTAAATGCATCTTCACCTGTTCAATCACAACAATGGTTAGGAAATAATCCAGGAAGTGATTTAGATTTAGAAGGAGAAGACCCAACAACAACAGGAGGTACTATTCCAGTATTTACTACAGGTTTAGGTCAAAATGACGGAAAAAAACTTAATGGTAAAGACTTACATGTAGAAATGATGCAATCAACATATAGCTATACTCATGCTGCAGGTACTCCTTGGCAAACAGGTGCTCAGGTAGGAAATACACCTTCACTTTCTCCATTTCAAGATATGACACCTAATCATGTAACAGGACCTTTAGGACAACCAGCAGATAAACTTCCTGATTGGAACTATACTAATAATGGTCCTTCTGACGGAAGATACTAATAATTAAAAACAAATGGGGTTAGACAAACTACTTACAGATTTATCTGACAATTCATCAAACACAGCTGTAATCCCAAATTCTTTTGATGATGATAGATATTCCCCACACACTATTACCTTTAATCAAAGGTCAATGGCATGGCCTAGTTCTTATGAAGAAGGAAAACCACTAGTTACTTTTGGTTATGATGGAGAATCTTTTGCAGATTTACATCCAGATTCCCCTCCACAACCCCCTGAAGCCACAGAATTTGGAAGAGGTGATGGAGGTCTTCCAGGAAATAGAAGATTTAGAGATTTTAAAAGAATAGGCAAGTGGATGTTCGGTACGGGTGAAGGTAGAGGCTGGATAACAAAACAAATGGGCCTTCAAATCATGAACCCTAGATTAGATGCTCCTCAAAAAACCCTATTAGACAGCATATCAGATAGTTTTACAAATATTTTTGATTTTTCAGGTAATGCTCCTAAGGACCCTAATCAAATGACTTATAATTTGGGGGTTAACACACTTCTATCTACTTTAATGGCAGGTGCGGGAGCTATAGATAGAGAGGGATTAATCCCTTTTGTACATAGTGGTTATATAGATGCAGCAGGTAAAAAAACATGGGGAAAACCAGGTTCATTAGGACAAAGTGATTTTGATTATAATGCTGCTGATGCCCCTTCAGAAGGTAAAGATACAAATAGATTAACATTTCTTTTAGAAAACAAAATAATAGCAGGACATAAATTAGGTCTAATACAGGATTTAGGATTAGAAGGTACTAAATTAGGTAATATTATGGGGGAAATTGGTAATTTTGTAAATGATAATTTAGGATTTTTAGGATTAGGAGGTGATGGAGAAGAATTATATTCTTATGCTGGGGGTCCTAATACAAAATATGGAATAGGAAGAACAAGTATCCGAAGATATGTAAATAGTTCTGTAGATAATTATGGGGATAGTTTTATAAAAGTATCTAATAAAAACCCATTTGATGGTATGTTATTTATGAATCCTAACTATATACAATCCCTTCATGAATTAGGAGGAGTATCTATAAAAGGCGTACAACAAGCTCATCCCTATTTTCAATATAACACTGAAATAACTGATGATAGTGGTAATAGAACTTATCATAGAGAAAGTAGAGTAGGATTAGGAACACCAGGTAAAATTATAGCTCCAGTATCAGGAAGTGCTTGGAATCAAAACAAAGATGGCACTATTAATTATAAAGCTTTTGTAGCAGATAAAGTAGATAAAGTCAATGCTTTAGACATCCATCACAATACAGACGGTGTTTTTACAGATAATGCTTATAGAGATTTAATTAGATTTAGATTTGAAGCCATAGATAACGATACACCTCCAACTGCTGAAGATGGTTTACATTCACATGTAATGTTATTTAGAGCATTTATAGATGATATATCAGACAAATATACAGCTGAACATAATAATTTTAAATATAATGGTAGGGGAGAAGAATTTTATACTTATAAAAGTTTTAAAAGAGCTATATCTATATCTTTTAAAATAGCAGCCCAATCTCGCCACGAAATGATGCCTTTATATAGAAAATTAAACTTCCTAGTAAGTAATACAGCTCCTGATTATAGTGATAATGGAAGAATGAGAACACCTTATGTAAGGATGACAGTAGGAAGTTGGATGAATAGAATACCAGGGGTAATTAGTAGTATTGGTTTATCATGGGATACAGAAGTTCCTTGGGAAATAAATATGGATGGTCCTGAAGATACTAACCCACATATGTTAGTTTTACCTCATGCTTTAGATGTATCCCTCGACTTTATTCCTATCCATAACTTTTTACCTAAAAAAGGATTTAGAACACCATTTATATTACCTAACCATAAAGATATAGATGGAGCATTTAAACCAAACCAAAAATGGTTAAGTGAAGGAGGAGATTCTACTTTAAATGTAGTAAAAAAATACCTAAATAAAGCAACAGTAAAAAGAATGAATGATGGAGTTTAAAATAAAATAATATGCCTCTTAGAACAGAACATATAAGCGTAAGAGTAATGGGAAGTAAAAAAGTATATAAAGCAATAAAATACCCTTTAATCCCCCTCTCTATAGACGATATTTACATTACAACTACTGATAATGATAGACTTGATTTATTAGCTAATTATTTTTACAAAAATGTAGACTACTGGTGGATTATAGCTAATGCTAATCCAGGTATAATAAAAAGAGATAGTTTTGTTTTAAAACCAGGTTTAGAACTTAGAATACCACAAAATATACAAAAAGTACTTGAAAATTTTATCGAATCAAATAAATAATAAGTTATGTCTATATTCACCCATACTTTTCCTAGATACGTAAGGAGACAACTAAAAGATAGGGAAGCAATACTAGCAATAGGAAATAATTCTTTAGCAGAAAATAGATTTTCAAAAAATATATACCCTCCTGGGGCCTTTTATACAAATACAGTTGAAAAACAA
>MDSV01130717.1_pt1 | contig 12114 bp, 9 predicted proteins | sample 810851 | NCBI WGS metagenome assembly MDSV01 (sample SAMN05326640, study PRJNA326480) | marine metagenome | isolation source: seawater | place: Atlantic Ocean: North East | collected 2012
AGCTCCTTTTGTTGATATTGTCGTTGGGCCTCAAGCATATCATAATTTACCCGAATTAGTGAAAAAAGTAGAGGAAAATGCTTCAAGAGAAATAGATATTTCGTTTCCTATTGAAGAAAAGTTTGATTTACTTCCAGGTATAAAAAAAGAAAGGCAATTATCCTCTTTCCTAACAATACAAGAAGGGTGTGATAAGTTTTGTACTTTTTGTGTTGTCCCCTATACCCGAGGCTCTGAATACTCAAGGCCTGTCATTGAAATTATTAAAGAAGCTGAAAAACTAGTTTCAAGTGGAGCAAAGGAAATAGTTTTGTTGGGTCAAAACGTTAATGCTTATCATGGCACTTCAAAAGGAGGAAAAGAGGTAGGGTTGGATTATTTAATTTGTGAATTAGCAGAGCTCTCTAGACTAGAAAGGATTAGATTTACTACATCTCATCCAAGAGATATGAGCGCAGAATTGATTAAAGTATTTGGTGATGAAAAAAAATTAATGCCATTTTTGCACCTACCAGTTCAGTCAGGCTCAAACAAAATACTTAAAGAAATGAATAGAGGTCATACAATTGAGGACTATAAGAGAATTATTGATTCACTAATAGGAGTAAGGTCAGATATGTCTTTTTCAAGTGATTTTATTGTTGGATATCCAGGAGAAAGTATTAAAGACTTTGAGGACACAATAGGTTTAATTAAAGAAATTAAATTTTCTCAATCTTTTTCATTCAAATTCAGTCCGCGTCCAGGAACGCCGGCCTCATTAAAAGTATCAAATATTGATGAAGCTGAAAAAAATAATAGGCTTTATGAGCTTCAAAAAGTTCTTCATACTCAAAAAATAAACTTTAATAAATCATTTATTGGGAAAAATCTAAATATCCTCATAGAAAAATATGAGAGTAAAGGTGGGTTTTTTGTCGGAAAATCTGAATATCTTCAGCCAGTCCGAATGAAAAGTGAAGAAAACTTAATCGGCCAGACTTTAAATGTTTATGTTGAAAGCATTGAAAGTAATTGCTTAAATGCACAGCTAATAAATTGATTTGAAACTAAATACAACAGCCTTATACGTAAGATATGCAATCCTATAAATTCGATGATAATGTTTTTTTACCCGCTCTTTACGGTAATGGTGATCAAAACCTTTGTCTTCTCGAACAACATACAGATACTAAAATTAATTATAAAGGAAATTACATTGAAGTTTCTGGGGAAAAAAGTAATTGTGAGAAAGTAATATTAATTCTCAAAAATTTATACTTAAGATTAAAGTCTGGTGGAGATCTTACTAATGGTGATGTTTTGGGAGCAATAAAAATGGTTGAGGAAAAAAATGTTAAAATTTCTAAGCAACCAATTAATATAAAAACTTCAAAAAGAAATATCGTTGCTAGGTCAGAGAATCAAAAAATTTATTTGAACTCAATGCAAAAAAATACTTTAGTTTTTGGAATTGGACCAGCGGGAACAGGTAAAACATATTTAGCGGTGGCAGTAGCTGTTCATTGTTTGTTGAATGGAGAAGTCGATAGAATAATTTTGTCTAGACCAGCAGTAGAAGCAGGAGAGAGGTTGGGTTTTCTTCCCGGTGATATTAAAGACAAAGTTGACCCCTATCTTCGTCCATTATATGACGCATTATATGATATGCTTCCTGCTGATACAGTATTTAGAAGATTAGAAAACGGTGAAATTGAAGTTGCGCCTCTTGCTTTTATGCGGGGAAGAACACTCTCAAACGCTTATATAATTGTTGATGAGGCTCAAAATACCACACCTATGCAGATGAAAATGTTACTAACAAGAATAGGAGAGAATGCTAAGATGGTCGTGACAGGAGATTTGTCTCAGACTGATCTAGATAAAAAACAAGTATCCGGTTTGCAGCATGCAGCTAGTATTTTGAGAGGAATAGAGGGTATAGATTTTATAAAATTTACCAGTGATGACGTGGTAAGAAGCAACTTAGTTACTAAAATGGTCCAGGCCTATGAAAATAAAGAAAACAATTCATAATGGTTAATGACATTCAAGCGTGCGCGAACAATATAAATATTGATGTTGTCGATAATAATTGGGTTAAAAAAATACCAAATTTACATGCTAAAATTAATTTAGCAATTGAGAGCGTTATATTAGAAACTAATTATAGTAAAATCATTGAAGTGTCAGTTAAACTCACCTCAGACGAGGAAATGTGTTCATTAAACAAAAAATTTAGAGGGATATCCAAAGTGACAAATGTTTTGTCTTTCCCCCAAGATACTACAGAGCCTAGAATTTTTCAAAATAATGATGAGGTTTATATTGGAGATATAGCTATTGGTTTTGAAATAGTCCAGAAAGAATCTTTTGAACAAGAAAAAACTTTAAGTGCGCATTTAATTCATCTTATAATACATGGGTTTCTACATCTTATAGGTTATGATCATCAATTTGACGGTGAATCTATGGTTATGGAAGAAATAGAAACAAGTATTTTAACTAAGTTGGGTTATAGTGATCCCTACAATAATATAAAACTAATATAAATAATGTCTGAATCAGAAATAAATAAAAATAAAGAAACAAATGTAAGTAGTGATTCTTCTTCATTTCAGTTAAGAAAAACTTTAGTTGATTTATTAAATTTTGGTTTTTTAAAAAATGAAGAAGGTGCAAATTCAAATAATTTAAAAAACTTAATTGAGCAGCACGAGGAGGAACAGGGTGAGCTTGATAATGAGTCTAAACTTTTATTAAGAAATCTTCTTGCTTTTGGGGATTTAAAAGTTAATGACGTAATGATTCCAAGAGCTGATATTATTGCTGTTTCTTTATCCAGTTCATTAGATACGATAATTAAAGCCTTTCAAAAAGAGTCGCATTCAAGAATGCCTGTTTATAGAGATAACCTTGATGATGTATCAGGAGTTATTCATATAAAAGACATAGTTAAATTTTGGGATAAGCGTAAAGCATTTAAATTATCTTCCTATCTTAAAGAAGCGCTTTTTGTTCCGCCTTCAATGTCTGTACCAGATTTATTACTTACAATGAGAACAAGAAGACTGCATATGGCACTCGTAGTTGATGAGTATGGAGGCACAGATGGATTGGTTACTATAGAAGATTTAGTTGAATCTATCGTAGGTGATATAGAAGACGAGCATTATGAGGACGAAAAACCATTATTTAATATATTATCAGATGGGACTGTTGAAGCGTTTGGAAGGGCATCAACAGTTGATGTAGAAAAATCTATAGGCGCAGATTTTCTTCCTGAGCATCATGACGAAGAGATTGATACAGTTGCAGGTGTAGTCGCTTCTTTAGCAGGCAGGGTTCCTCAGCGAGGAGAAGTGATATCTCATAAGGGGGGCTTTGAGTTTGAAATAACGCAAGCTGATGCTAGAAGAGTAAAAAAATTAATTATTAGAAAAATTATAGAAAAAAAAGATGAAAGAGAATAAGGCTTATTCATTTGCTAATTTATAAATATGTAAATTTTTTAAAATCACAATGTGGCTTTAAGAGATTTTTATTAGCGTTTTTGTTTGGGTTATTTTCTTCTTTTTCGCTACCTCCTTTTAATATACTCCCCTTTGTTTTGATAGGTTTTTGCAACTTAGTTTGGTTGTTAATGGGCTGCAAAAAACCTACCACTTCTTTTTTTATTGGATGGTTTTTTGGATTTGGGTTTCTCATTGTAAATTTACATTGGATGGCATACCCCATGCTAGTCGACCCAAAAAAAACTGTCTGGTTGATACCTCTTTCAGTTATATTATTACCATCACTTTTATCCATTCTGACAGGTCTTTCGACTTTAGTTTCTAGTTATTTTTCAAGAGGTAATATTGATTTAGTTTTTTCTTTACCAATATTTTGGGTAATTTTTGAATGGATAAGAGGTAATATTTTCACAGGTTTTCCATGGAGTCTAGTTGGCTACACACTAAGTAATTTAGAATCTATTGCTCAAATTGCTTCTTTAGTTGGGGTTTATGGATTATCATTTTTTGTTATATTGTTAGGTAGTTCTATTTCATTACTAGGTTCAGAAAATAAGAAAAAATTAATTATACCAGTTATTGCTTTATCTTTATTTTTTTTCACACACTTATACGGAGAAAAAAAATTAAATAATTCAATTAGCGAGTATGTTAATATTAATTTAAGACTTGTTCAGGCTAATATTTCCCAAAGAGATAAATGGAAAAATGACTTAAAAAGCAAAAATTTTATGAAGCATGTGTATCTAAGTCTTTCTGAAGGGCACAAGGATGTTGATATATTTATTTGGTCAGAAACAGCTATAACGTATACTAACTTAGAGGAGAAATTAGTTAAGGATGGTGTGCAAAGTATAATTCAAGAAAAAGCTTTTTTGATTTCTGGGATGCCTAGGTTTGAGTATTCAAACTCAAAAAAATTTAAACTATATAATAGTATTGTTGTGATAGACAAAAATGCTAAAATTGTTGAGTCTTATAACAAGTTTCATCTAGTGCCATTTGGAGAATATCTGCCTTTAAGGAATTTTTTAAATATTTTTGGTTTATCAAAAATTGTATTTGGTGCAATCGATTATTCAAGAGGTCAAGGACTTAAGACAATTAAGACTCTTAATTTTCCATCTTTTAGTCCGTTGATTTGTTTTGAGGCAATTTTTCCTGGAAAAGTTGCAAAGAAAAACGATAGACCTGATTGGTTATTGATTTTATCAAATGATGCCTGGTTCGGTCCATATGCGGGGCCTGAACAACATTTCGAAATGTCAAAAATGAGAGCGATAGAAGAAGGGTTGCCTATTGTAAGAGTTTCTAACACTGGTATATCTGCAGTAATTGATTCGAATGGTAGAGTAATTAAGTCCATTCCGAGTGGAGTGGCAGGAATTTTAGATCAATTATTACCGATAAAATCAAAACCAACAATTTATTCTCGTTATGGAAACATAATTATTTTATCAATTGGGTTGGTTATTTTATCTTTAATTTTCTTATTTCAATTAATTAAATACAAAAAATATAATTCAAAAGAATAAATTTAAGTAAATTTCAATTTTTAATTGAATTAAATCACTAAAAGATAGATATTATAATTAATTAAATTTAATTTTAGTATTGGAATAATTATGTCGAGAAGTGATTATATTTTTACTAGCGAATCAGTTTCAGAAGGTCATCCAGATAAAATTTGTGATCAAATATCTGACGCAATTGTAGATGCATATTTAAAAGAAGAGCCCGAGTCTCGGTTAGGAGTTGAAACCCTTACGACTACAAATAAGATTGTTTTAGCTGGAGAAGTAAGAGGACCATCAAATGTTTTAAACCAAGTTGAAGAAATAGCAAGAAATACAGTAAAAGAAATAGGCTATGAACAATCTGGTTTTCATTGGAAAGATGCAGATGTAGAGGTCTTCATTCATAGTCAATCTCCAGATATTGCTCAGGGAGTTGATGCAACATCTAATAAAGATGAGGGAGCAGGAGATCAAGGTTTAATGTTTGGTTATGCTTGTAGAGAAACCGAAGAATTAATGCCTGCACCAATATTCTTTTCACATAAAATCTTAAGACTATTAGCAGAAGCAAGACACTCTGGAAGATTAGAAGGCATCAGACCTGATTCAAAAAGTCAAGTTACTCTTCAATATAAAAATGGAAAACCAATACATGCATCTTCGATAGTAGTTTCCACCCAACACGATGATGGATTATCTCAAAAAGACATTAAAAAGTTAATTGAACCTTATGTTTTAGAAGCATTACCGGTTGGTTGGATGTGTGATGATGAAAACTTTTTTGTTAACCCTACTGGTAAATTTGTAATTGGAGGCCCAGATGGAGATGCTGGGCTCACTGGAAGAAAAATTATAGTTGATACATACGGTGGTGCTGCACCACATGGAGGAGGTGCTTTTTCTGGAAAAGATCCCACAAAAGTTGATAGATCTGCGGCTTATGCGGCAAGATATTTAGCAAAAAATATTGTTGCTGCTGATATAGCAGAGAAATGTTCAATTCAGCTTTCTTATGCTATAGGTGTTTCTCACCCCCTATCACTTTATGTTGATACTTATGGAACAGGAAAAGTGCTTGATAGCAAAGTTGAAGAAGTAGTAAAAAAAATTATTGATTTAACGCCTAGGGGTATAAGAAACCACCTTAAATTAAATAAACCAATCTACAAAAGAACAGCATGTTATGGGCATTTTGGAAGACCCCCAGAAGAAGATGGGGGATTTTCATGGGAAAATCTAGATTTGATTGATGAATTAAAGTCTAAATTGTTTTGAACATTATTGAAAAAAATACTTCCTGCCCTATTAGTGAAAGACGTGTTATTAGTTTTAAGGGTAGAAAGATAGGTCGACCTTTATCAAAAAATAAAAAATTATTATTAGCTAATGTGTTAAGTAAATATTCAATAAAAGATGATAAAAAAAAATTGGATAGTTTTTTTGAATCATTTTCAAATTCATATGAATTAGAAATTGGATCTGGGTCGGGTGAATTTATAATAAATCGGGCGAAATTAAACCCAAAAGTAGGTTATATAGCTGTTGAGCCTTATCAAAATGGGCTAGCTTCTCTAGCATCTAAAATAGAAGAATATACTATTGATAACATTAGAATTTTTGATGACGATGCTTATAAACTATTCCCGTCATTACCTTCAAAAAAATTTGAAAATATATACACCCTTTTTCCAGACCCTTGGCCCAAATTAAAACATCAAAAAAGAAGAATAATCCAAAGGGAAACCTTAGATATTTTTTCCAAACTATTGATAAAAAATGGAAATTTCTACTTTGTTTCCGATCATTCAGAGTATTGCAGGTATACATTGATTCTATTTCAAAAGCATAGTTCTTTCATGTGGTCAGCTAGATCCATGGAAGATTGGCAAAAAAAACCAAAAGAGTGGGTTAGCACAAGATACGAAATAAAGGCAAGAAAAGCGGGAATTTCTCCTATTTTTCTAAATTTTATCAATTCTAAAAGTTTATAGGACTTGAAGAGTAGCTCTAAATAATTATTATCGTTTTACGTGCTTATTGAAATTTGGTAATTTGGGACTGAAGTGGGCTGAAGCCCACTTTTTTTATGATAATGGATCCTATAAATAAGAAAATTAAAGAGCTTATTAAACCGGTAATAGAGTCAAAAGATTTAAGATTAGTGAGATTAAAAATCTTCACAAAAGGAAAGTTAAGAATTTTGCAAATTATGATTGAATATAAAATTGCTGAGACAAGTTTGATTCAGGGCGACGGTGGAATTAACGCTAATATTTGTGCAGATTTAAGCTATGCTATTGCACCTATCCTTGATGAATCTAATGTTATTGTAGGCGAATATAATTTAGAGGTAAGTTCTCCAGGTATTGATCGTCCATTAATAACAAAAAGTGACTTTGATAGGTTTATTGGCTTTGATATTAAGATAGAATTTGCTAATAAATATCAAGGCAATAAATTTTTGACTGGTAAAATTATAGTAAGCGATAAAGACCTAATTAAAATCAAAAAAAATAACGAAGTTTTTGAAGTAAAAAAAACAAATGTTAGAAATGCTAAATTAGTGCTTACACCAGAACTTATTGAAGCTACCAAAAATGCAAATAAAGTAAAAAATACAATAAAAGAAGAAAGAGGGCTTGAGTAATGGAAAAGCAGACGGTTGAGCATAAAATAACTAGTCAGAACCGTTTGGAATTGCTGCAAATAGCGGATGCTGTTGCTAGAGAAAAATCTATTGAAAGAGAAATGGTAATTTCTGCAATGGAGGAAGCCATCCAAAAAGCAGCTAAATCAAAATATGGGGCTGAAAACGAAATTAGAGCTGAGATTGATAATAAAAGTGGTGAAATAAAATTATTTAGGTATTTGGAAGTTTCAGAGGATATTGAGAATGAGGCTACAGAAATTGATATAAATACTGCAAGAGAGCAAAATCCAGATGCTCAGGTAGGAGATATAATTGCTGAGCCTTTGCCTCCTATAGATTTTGGCCGTATTGCTGCCCAGACAGCGAAACAAGTTATTGTTCAAAAAGTTCGTGAGGCTGAGCGAGAAAGACAATACGAAGAATATAAAGATAAGATAGAAGAAGTTGTAAATGGTATTGTTAAAAGAGTTGAATATGGAAATGTCACAGTTGATTTAGGAAGAGCTGAAGCAGTCATTAGAAGAGATGAATTATTGCCAAGAGAAAATTTTAGGAATGGTGATAGAGTAAGAGCATATATTTATGATGTAAGGAGGGAATTAAGAGGCCCACAAATTTTTCTATCAAGAACTCATCCTACTTTTATGGCAAAACTTTTTTCTCAAGAAGTTCCCGAAGTTTATGACGGTATAATTGAAATCAAATCAGTAGCAAGAGATCCTGGCAGTAGAGCTAAAATAGCTGTCACATCACAAGATACGTCTATAGATCCTGTTGGAGCTTGCGTTGGGATGCGAGGAAGCAGAGTTCAAGCTGTAGTTAATGAGTTGCAAGGAGAAAAAATAGATATTATTCAGTGGTCTCCTGATGATGCTACTTTTATTGTGAATTCTCTTGCCCCAGCAGAAGTAACAAAAGTTGTTTTAGACGAGGATGCAAGAAGAATTGAGTCAATTGTTCCTGATGATCAGCTGTCTTTAGCAATTGGAAGGAGGGGGCAAAATGTTAGGTTGGCCTCACAATTAACCGGCTGGGATATAGATGTTTTAACTGAAGCCGAAGAGTCAGATAGACGACAAGAAGAATTTAAACAAAAAAGTCAGATGTTTATTGAAATTTTAGATGTGGATGAGACCATTGCACAATTACTTGTAACTGAAGGTTTTGGTTCAGCAGATGAACTTATTGATGTGGATGTAGAGGAAATTTCAGCTATAGAAGGTTTTGATACAGATGTTGCTTCAGAAATCAAAGTCCGTGCAGACCAATATATTCAGCAGAGGAATGAACAAAACGAAGATAAGAGGCGGCAGCTTGGTGTTACTGATGATTTAGCAGTTATTGAAAAAATTACAACGGATATGCTTGTAATTTTAGGAGAAAATAATGTCAAAACGTTAGATGATTTAGGCGATCTTGCAAATGATGAGTTACTAGAGATTCTGCCTGATTCAAACTTAACTGAGGAAGATGCTAACGAAATTATAATGGCTGCTAGAGCGCACTGGTTTGAAGATGAATCGTCAGCGAGTAAAGTTGATGGAGATGCTTCTAATAGTCAATCTAGTTCTAATGAGAATAGTGAGATATAGTTTTTTAATTAAAATTTTATTGGGTAAGTTTTTTTATGACTGAAGATTCAAAAGAAAAAAAACCACTAAGGTTATCTGGAAGTGGTAAACTTGAAATGAAAAAACCAGGGACCTCATCTGGACAGGTGAGGCAAAGTTTTTCTCATGGAAGGTCTAAAACCGTTACTGTTGAGGTTAAAAAAAAGCGAACTCAAGGAACTATTAATAAAAGCATTCCAAAAAGTAACTTTTCTGAAGATAAAAAAGAAAAAAAACCAATTAAAGTAGAAAATAATTTTAAAAAACCTTTCAAAGATAAAGATTCAGAAAGCACCTCAAAAGCAAGGGTAGTTTTAAAAGCTTTAACTGATGATGAAAAAATTGCTCGTGCAAGAGCTCTTGAAGATTCAAAAAAAGCATCTGATCTAGCCAGAAAAAAAGCCGAAGAGGTGGCCTCAATAAAAATCAAAGAGGAGGAGGCTGTAGAGGCAGAGCGTGCGGCTGCTGCTGAGAGAGAAGAGCTAGAGCATCAACGCAAACAAAAGGAAGATGAAGCAAGAAAAAAGGCAGAGGAAGCAGCTGCAAGAAGGCTAGGTGAAAAAGAAACAGCTGATACTTCTGATGATAGTGATCAAGATGAAAATAGAAAAAGAAGACCTGGTAGAGGTGATTTAAAAAAAGTTGTATCAAAAAATAGAGGAACAGGAAGAAGAAGAAGTGGAAAAGTTACAATTAGTGAGGCCTTAGATGATACAGAAAGGACCAGAAGTTTAGCTTCAGTTAGAAGGCAAAGAGAAAGAGAAAAAAGGCAGGCGCAGGAGCAAACAACTCCCGAGGTTAGGTCTAAAGTATACAGAGACGTTTTAATTCCAGATACTATTTCTGTTCAGGAGCTGGCTAATAGAATGTCTGAAAGAGGTGCTGATGTAATAAAGTCTCTAATGAAAATGGGTGTAATGGTTACTATTAATCAATCAGTAGACGCTGATACAGCTGAGTTAATTGTTGGAGAGTTTGGACATAGACCCAAAAGATTTTCTGAGTCTGATGTTGAAATTGGTTTTCTAACTGGGAAAGATGATAAAGATTCTGAAAAAGTTGAGCGCCCTCCTATAGTTACAGTAATGGGTCATGTTGATCATGGGAAAACATCTCTGCTTGATGCGTTAAGGGAAAGTGAAATTACTTCAAGTGAGGCAGGAGGCATTACCCAACATATAGGTGCTTACCAAGTTACTCTTCCAAAAAATCAAATAGTTACATTCCTTGACACTCCCGGCCATGAGGCTTTTACATCTATGAGAGCTAGAGGTGCGAAGGTAACAGATATTGTTGTGCTAGTTGTAGCTGCGGACGATGGAGTAATGCCGCAAACTATTGAAGCAATTCAACATGCAAAAGCTGCAGAGACACCAATTATAGTTGCAGTAAATAAAATTGATAAACAAGGAGCAAATCCAGATAAAATCAAGCAAGACCTCTTAAAGCATGAAGTTTTTGTTGAAGATATGGGTGGAGATATTTTATCTGTAGAAATTTCTGCACTTAAAAAGCAAGGTTTAGATAAACTTCTTGAAGCTATCCTTTTACAGGCTGAATTAATGGATCTTAAAGCCAATGACTCACTTTCAGCAGAGGGAATAGTTATTGAGTCTAAAGTAGAGAGAGGTCGCGGATCTGTTGCTACTATTTTAGTGCAAAGAGGCAGGCTTGAAATTGGGGATGTTATTGTTGCTGGTAAAGAGTGGGGAAAAGTAAGGGCGTTATTGGATGATAAGGGAAGTAATATTAGCGAGGTAGTTCCTGGACAACCGGCAGAAGTATTGGGATTGACTGGAACTCCTGAAGCTGGAGATGACTTTGGTGTTATCGAAAATGAATCAAGGGCAAGAGAAATTTCGTCTTTTAGGTTGTCAGAAGTAAGAAAAAATGAAGCTGCACGTGCAGCTTCTTCAAAAGGTTCTCTTGAACAAATGTTTCAAAAGAAAGAGGGGCATGATGCAGGTGAACTTTGTGTTTTGATTAAAACTGATGTTCATGGTTCATTAGAAGCTATAGACGGAGCCATAAATAATCTAACTACATCAGAAGTTTCTGTAAGAACAATTCATGGGGCTGTTGGTGGAATTAATGAATCCGATATAGCGCTAGCCCTTGCTTCAAATGCACTAGTTGTAGGTTTTAATGTTAGAGCTAATGCTCAAGCTAGAGATAAAGCAAAAATAGAAGGTGTTGATGTAAGATATTTTTCTATAATATATGATTTAGTGAATGATATTAAATCTATTATGTCAGGAATGTTAGAGCCAACTATTAAAGAAAATATGCTTGGTCAAGCTAGAGTTAAAGAGGTTTTTTCTGTTTCAAAGATTGGAAAAGTAGCAGGTTGTGAAGTAACTGATGGTCTTGCTAAACGAAATGCTAAAGTGCGGTTATTAAGAGATGATGTCGTTATTTATGAAAGTACAATAGAAACTCTCAAGCATTTTAAAGACGATGCTAAAGAGGTAAAATCTGGATCTGATTGCGGTATTGGCTTGGCTAATTATCAAGATGTCCAAAAAGGCGATATTTTAGAAATTTTTGAAACAGAAGAAATTGCAAGAAGTCTATAATTTAAATCAAATTTTTTTGGATAATTCAATGAGTAAAGGTTTTGCAAAGTCGCCAACTAATAGGCAATTGAGAGTTGGAGAATTGTTAAAACAGAAATTATCTGAAGAATTTTTGAAAAATAATTTTTTTGATGAAAAAATTAGCGATTTTCGTTTAACAATAACTGAAGTAAAAATGACTCCTGATTTGCGAAAAGCTAGAGTTTTTGTTGTTCCTTTAAAGGAAGAAAATTCAAAAAATATTTTTAGTGCTTTGAATCAAATAGC
>MDSV01025659.1_pt1 | contig 12113 bp, 8 predicted proteins | sample 810851 | NCBI WGS metagenome assembly MDSV01 (sample SAMN05326640, study PRJNA326480) | marine metagenome | isolation source: seawater | place: Atlantic Ocean: North East | collected 2012
CCAATACCAATATTTACCACATCTGTTATTTTCTTGCCTGAAGATCCACACCAGTTACCATTATTTATATCATCAGAGATAGCTAAAATTTTTTTTAAAGTAGCATCAACCGTTTTATCTTTTTTTGTTGATGATCTCAGCGATGTGTGAAGAACTGCTCTTTTCTCAGTTTCATTTATAATTTCACCATTAAAATATTTATCAATATTAGACTTAAGATTTGTTTCTTTACATAAATCAATTAGTATTTTTAAAGAAGTTTTACTTATTCTATTTTTTGAAAAATCTAAGTAAAAATCATTCCAACTAATTGTAAATTCTTTTATTCTATCCTCCTCTTTAAAAAAATCTGAAATGTGAGTATTACACTCATTCTTATATTGATTTTCAAGACTTTTCCATGACTTTAATTTAGTTGGGTTGATTTTAGCTAGTGTCATTATATTGACGTTTTATTTTTAATTATTACTGAATCAAGTTTTGATTTGATTAACACTATATCACTAAAGTACTTATTTTTTAAGGATTCATTAATTGGTTTTGCTTCTGGAAGTTTTTGTTTAAATGGATCAACTTGAACTCCGTTTTTCCAGAAACGATAGCATACATGTGGTCCTGAAGTGATTCCAGTCATTCCAACCCAGCCAATTACATCTCCTTGTTCAACAAACTGTCCTACTTTAACATTACTCTTTCTCATGTGAAGATATTGAGTGGAATATGTATTGTTATGTTTAACTTTAACATATCTTCCATTAGCTCGTGTATAACTAGACTCAATTATAGTTCCATTTGCTGTCGAAAGTATTGGAGTTCCAATTGGAGCTGCAAAATCAGTTCCTTTGTGTGGTCTTATCCTATTACCATAAATAGCAATCCTTCTTCTAAGGTTGTACCTTGAAGAGATTCTACCAAACTTTATTGGAGATTGAAGAAATGCTCTTCTGAGATTTTTTGCATCTTGATCTAGATACTCAACAATTCCTTTTATAGAGTCTGTCTCATATTCAAAAGCATATCTTTCAACACCTTTATGCATAAAATATGCAGCTTTAATTTTTGTAATTCCCACAGGTATAGTATCATCAACATATGCTTCCGTATATATAACTTTAAACTTATCTCCTTTATCTAGTCTAAAAAAATCAATTGTCCAAGCATAGATATCAGAAAGATAATAGGTTAATAAGGGATCCTTATTTTGCTCTTCTAGGGTTAAGTATAATGAGTTATCAATTATACCAGATGCAGAAAGTTCTTTATATGTTCTAGTTTTTTTGAATGTTTTACCATACACACTATCTTTTAATTGAATAAATGAATACCCCTCTACAGTTGGATGATAGACAAAAGCTTTAAGTTTCTTTATTGAATCATTTGTGTAAATCAAAGTATAAGGTTTCCCTATTTGAAGTTTTCTAAAATCAACTTCATCTTTTGTCTTTTGTAATGCTTGATATATTTCAGGATAATCAATACCTTGATCTTCTAAAATATCTCCGAAAGTATCCCCATTTTTTACTTTTTTTTCTTCGAATAAATACTTGCTTTCGTCATATCCGTATTTGTATTTAATTGGTTTTACAATGCTAGCCAAATTATCATCAGAGTTACAGGAGTAAGAAATAAATAAAATAAAAATTACTAAAGAAATATATTTTTTCATCCTTATTAGCTTTTAACTTTAATGTTGAATGGATTTGCAACCCCAGAAAAAGTATCTAAATCAGCTTTAATTGATCCAACTAATAGATCAGCTTGAACCCTAATTGGAATTCTGTTTTTATCATTAGTAAGCCAAATAGTGATGCTGCCTTCTCCTTTAAAAATCCGACTCCTATTTGTTGCAGGCATTAACTTTAAACATTCAACCTTGCCAAATTTTGTATTTATAGTTTCTATCCCAAGAAATTTAAGAGCTAATTCTCTATTTTTTGAATCATAAAACATGTTAATTTTAAAATAATCTCCAACTTTTATGTTTTCTTCAGAAAAATTCTTTCTTAAATAGTAAAGGGAAGATATTAGATCTTGAACATTTGCCTTTGTAGAAACCTCTTTTACAGTTCCATTTTTTATATTATTTACTGTCGCTTTCTTTAATTGTGAGTCAAAATAAACTTCAAGGTTTTTTGTATACCCACCTTCATAAATGTTACGTTTAAATATAATTGGTTTCACTTTTTTTATATCAAAATAACTGCTGTAGTAATCTTCAACTTTAAAGAAAAATCTTGCTAATCCAATTGTTTTTCCATAACCAGAAGCAAGAAGGGTTTCATCATTAAGATCATTATTTGAAAGCTTCAAAGAAGCGTAACTTGCATTAAAAATACCATAATGAACTCTATATTCTAGATTTTCTCCAGCTTTAAAAGGTGGTGATTCAATGTTAGTTGTTTGACTGAAAATTAGATTAAAGCTAAAAAGAAGTATGGTGAGATATATAGGAATACTTTTCATATTTTCAAATTCAAAATTACTAAAATTAATTTCTTAATTGATTAAAAATAGACCTACCTCGCTTTTTACCTAAAAAATTTATTAAATCCAACTCTTTAACTTTTTTAAGTCTAGCAAAAGATTTATACTTATTTAGTAGCTTATCCTTTAAAACAGGTCCAACTCCATCTATATTATCTATTCCTGATTTTAATGCATCTTTACTTCTTTGATCTCTGTGAAAATTAATTGCAAACCGATGTGCTTCATTTCTTAATTGTTGAATCAATTTTAAAGTCTCAGATTTTTTATCAATGTACAGGGGAAGAGGATCATTTGGCTTGAAAATCTCCTCAAGTCTTTTAGCTATTCCAATTATAGCTACTTTATTTTCTAAATTCAATTTTTTAATACTTTTTAGACCTGATGAAAGTTGACCTTTTCCTCCATCCACAACTATTAAATTAGGTAGGCTTTGACCCTCATCTATTAATCTTTTTAATCTTCTATAAATGACTTGTTCCATTGAAGCAAAATCATCTGGACCATCAATATTTTTGATTTTAAAATGTCTGTAATCTTTTTTTGATGCTTTCCCATTCTTAAACACAACACAAGATGCAACAGGGTTTGAGCCCATTAAGTTTGAATTATCAAAGCATTCTATTTGAACAGGCTTTAATTTTAATTGTAAATCTTTTTTTGCTTGTTCCATTATTCTATTTTCATGAGACTCAGGATCAACAATCTTAATTTGTTTGAGTTTATCCATTCTATAAAATTTTGCATTTCTCTCTGAAAGTTCAATTAACTTTTTCTTATCCCCTGTTTTGGGTACGCTAATTTTCATTGGACTAGGCATATTTATCGTAAAAGGGACAATAATCTCTTTACTTTGTGATTGAAATCTTTGTTTTAGCTCAATTATAGAAAGTCTTAATATTTCATCATCTGTCTCTTCCAGCTTCTTTTTTACCTCAAGCGTGAAAGATCGAATAACGGCACCATATGATATTTGCAAATAGTTAATATATGCATATGATTCATCTGATATTAATGCAAAAACATCAATATCACTTATCTTAGAATTAACTATAGTAGATTTTGCTTGATAATTATATAAAATATCAAGTTTTTCCTTTACTTCTTGAGCTTTTTCATATTGAAGGTTTACTGAAAGTATCTTCATTTTTTTCTTCAATTCATCAATTGATTTTTTAAAATGACCTTTAATAAGATTTCTAATAGATTTTATATTTATCGAAAACTTTAGCTTGATAGTTTCTTCAGTCTCTTTTTTGATTAAATGATTTAATTCATGGTTTAAAAATGGATAAATATCCTTAATTAATTTTATAAGAAATCGTGCACTATAAACATTGGTAAAAGGACCATAATACTCTCCTCTTCTTTTTTCAATTTTCCTTGTGTAAAAAATATCAGGAACGGGTTCCTTGACAATACAAATCCAAGGATATGATTTATCGTCTTTAAGAAGTATATTATACTTTGGTTGATATTTTTTAATCAAGTTATTTTCTAATAAAAGAGCATCCATTTCTGTATCCACAATTATTTTTTCAATTTTCCTGATACTTTTAACCAGCAGTCTAGTTTTCTTACTATCATGGTTTTTAGTAAAATAAGAAGAAACTCTTTTCTTTAGATTTTTTGCTTTACCTATATATATGATCTTTTCACTATCATAAAACTGATATACACCCGGTAATTCAGGTAGAGATTTTGCTTGAAGATGAAGATCAGATAATTTCACTTAAACAAAATTAAGCCTATTTTTATTTTAAATTATAGTTGAGAATGAATAACAACAAAAAAATTTTGAGACAAATTTTTAAAGAGGAAAGATCTCGTCTATCAAAAGAACAAATAAAAGAATACAGTGAAAGTATTTTCAATAATCTTAAAATTCTTGATATATGGTCTAAAAAATTTTATCACATATACATTTCAAGCAAAACAAAAAGAGAGGTTGAAACAAAGGATATTATTAAACTATTATTAAATAAAAACAAAATAGTTGCAGTGCCTAAAATTTTCCAAAGAAATTTAAAGCATATCGAGATAGATCAAAATACAAAGTATTCTATAAACCAATTTGGAATTAGAGAACCAATAAGAACTAAACATATTGACCCCTCAATACTGGAAGTCATAATAGTGCCACTTTTGATTTTTGATTTACACGGAAACAGAGTTGGATATGGAGGAGGATACTATGACAGATTTTTGACTAACCTAGACTTAAATGTATTAAAAGTAGGACTCTCACTATTTGATCCAATTGACAAAATCAGTGATATTAAAGATTATGATATGCCACTTGACTTAATTGTTACACCAAAAAAAACGTATGGATTTTCTAAAATTAGATAGAGACCTTTTTATTAAACAGAATTAATAAAAGTAATCCAGTACTAATATATGAATCAGCAAAATTAAATACATATTCAAAAAAAGTATATTCTTCACCCCCAATCCATGGGAACCAATTTGGCCAATTCCATGTTGCGAAAGGAAATTGTATCATGTCAACAACACTTCCGTAAAACAGTGGCGCATATCCAGCTTCTGGGAATAGAGTAGCTATTTGACCATAACTTGATGAAAAAATAATGCCATAAAAAATAGAATCAATTAAATTCCCAATTGCTCCCGCACATATTAGACAAATACAAAAAATAAGTAATTGAGACCCTTTATTTTTTATAAGATTTCTTAACCAAAATACTAAACCGATACATGCAAAAATTCTAAAAAAAGTCAATATTAACTTTGCTGAGTCATCATCAAGAAAAGGTATTAAGTTATTTAACCTGGCTCCCATTGCCATTCCCTTATTTTCAATAAAAAGTAATTTAAAAAACCCAAGATCAACTATAGGCATTTCCCCATAAATTGTAAGAGGATAATTAAGTTTGATATAAATCTTTATAGCTTGATCTAAAATTATCAGTAATAAAATAAATATTACTGATTTTTTAGCATCAAAATTTTTAAGCAAAGAGATCAAATCAACATGATTTAGTTTTGTATATTTTTTGCTTCAATACTTAATGTAGCATGAGGAACTATTTTAAGTCTTTTCTTATTAATTAGCTTTCCTGTTACCCTACAAACTCCGTATGTTTTATTCTCGATCCTAATCAATGCATTTTTCAAGTCTCTAATAAATTTTTCTTGCCTTAATGCTAACTGAGTATTAGCTTCTTTTGACATTGTTTCTGAACCTTCTTCAAATGATTTAAATGTAGGAGATGTATCGTCAGTCCCGTTATTACTGTCATTCATATATGAACTCTTTAATAAATCAAGATCCATTTTAGCTTTTTCAATTTTTTCATTTATTATTTTTTTAAAGCTTTCAAGCTCCTTGTCTGAATATTTTTTTGTGTTCTTGCTCATTTTAAACTTTCTTTATAGTTATAATTGTCTTTATATCGTCAAACTCAACAACTTCACCGTTATCTAAATTTTCGCTAAAATATAATTTTATTGCTAGAGTTTCACCTTTAACATAATCTAAATTAGAGTTTATAGCATTTTCAAGTTTAGAAGAATTTTTAATTTTAATTTCAATTTTATCTGTCACTTCTAACCCTAATCCTTTTCTTATATTTTGAATTCTATTAACCACTTCTCTAGCTATACCCTCATTTATTAGTTCATCATTTAGATTTAAATCAAGTGCAATTGTTTGTCTTCCATCACTGGCTACAGATAAACCTTCAATATCTTTATATGCAATTTCAACATCATTTAATGCAATCTCAACATCTGTTTCTTTTATAACTACTTTAATTTTACCATTATTTTCAAGATCTTCAATTTGTGAATTTGAGAAGTTTTTAATTTTGGCAGCTACATCGTTAATTATCTTACCATATCTAGGTCCTAACAATTTAAAATTAGGTTTTAGCTCTTTGACAAGTAAGGAATCTTTATTATCAAGAAACTCAATTGATTTAACATTTATTTCAGATAATATTTGAGACTTAGAATCTTGAATATCTTTTTTCTCAGATATATTTTTAACTGGGATAATAATTTTACTTAATGGTTGTCTTACTTTTATTTTTTCTTTTTTTCTAATAGAAAGAGCCAATGAACATATATTTCTAGTTTGATTTGTTTTATTTTCAAGTTTTAAATCTATTTGTTCAGACAAGGACCTTGGAAAAACAGATAAATGAACAGAGTCATTATTTTCTCTTCTAGAAACAACATTTAACGATTGAAATATATACTCCGAGTAAAAAGGAGCTATAGGGGAAATCAGTTTACTTATTTTTAAAAGACATTCATAAAGGGTTTGATATGCAGAAATTTTATCTTTATTGTATTCGCCCTTCCAGAACCTTCTTCTTGATAACCTTACATACCAATTACTTAACTTTTCTTGAACAAAATCGTTTATATCTCTTGATGCAGGAGTTAAATCATAATTATCAAAATTTTTCTCAACTTTTTCAATTAAAGAATTTAATTCAGAGATAATCCATCTATCTATTTCAGGCCTTTCACTTAATTTTATGTCCTTCTCTTCATGCTTAAACTCATCTATATTTGCATAGAGACTAAAGAAGCTATATGTGTTATGAAGAGTTCCAAAAAATTTTCTTTTTACTTCAGCGACACCTTCTTCATCAAATTTTAAATTATCCCATGGGTTTGAATTGGAAATCATATACCATCTAACAGCATCTGCTCCAAAATTATTTATCATTTTAAATGGATCTATTGCATTTCCTAATCTTTTTGACATCTTTTGACCATTCTTGTCTAACACTAAGCCGTTAGAAACAACATTTTTATATGAAATTGAATCAAATACAAGAGTTGAAATTGCATGGAGCGTATAAAACCAACCTCTAGTTTGATCTACACCCTCTGCAATGAAATCTGCAGGGAATTTTATTTTGGAATTAATTAGGGATTTATTTTCAAAGGGATAATGAATTTGAGCATAAGGCATTGAACCTGATTCAAACCAAACATCAATTATGTCTTTCTCTCTTTTCATTGGAAGACCGTTTTTTGAACAAAGAATAATATTATCAACAATATCTTTGTGAAGGTCAACTTTATTATAATTGTCATTTGACATATTACCAATTTCAAATTTAGAATAAGGGTTATATTCCATAAATCCATTTTCTATTGAGGCATTAATTTCATTATATAGCTCTTCAATAGATCCAATTATTTTATGCTCTGAATTATCTTCATTAGTCCATATAGGTAGTGGAACTCCCCAAAATCTAGATCTAGATAGATTCCAGTCATTTGCTGATTTAAGCCAATTACCAAACCTTCCTTCACCAGTTGAGGTAGGTCTCCAGTTTATATTCTTATTAAGCTCAAACATTCTATCAGAGATATCACTTACCTTAATAAACCATGATTCCATAGGGTAATATAGAACAGGTTTATCTGTTCTCCAGCAATGAGGATAAGAGTGAGAATATTTTTCTACATTAAAAGCACGGTTTATTTCCTTTAATTTTATAGCTATCTCAATATCCACAGATTTTTCAGGAATTGATTCGGGATCATAGTATTCATTTTTAACATATTTACCACTAACAAGACCTATTCCGTCAATAAATTTTCCCTTAAGATCAACTATAGGAACCTTGTTGCCGTTAGAATCTAGTACTTGAAGAGCAGGAACCTCTGGAGAAGCAGACTTAGCTGCTTTATAATCGTCAGCACCAAAGGTTGGTGCTGTATGAACTATTCCTGTTCCATCATCAGTTGTTACAAAGTCTCCAAGAATAACTCTAAAAGCATTTTCAGGGTTATCTATTGGAATAGGAGATTCTTCCCAGATCCTTTCATATTTTATATTCTCAAAATCTTTGCCAATAAATGTTTCCATTATTAAAAAAGGTATTTTGGGATCATTTTCTTTAAACGAGCTTAATTCTGTCTCTTTGTTAACTCTGTAAAAGTTTTTAGTGAAAATTTTTTCAATTAATGTTTTTGCAAGTAAAACTGTAATTTTCTTTTTGGTATACTGGTTATAAGTCTTTATAAAAGAATATTCAATCTTTGAACCTATGGTTAGAGCTGTATTAGATGGGAGTGTCCAGGGTGTTGTTGTCCAAGCAAGAAAATAAAAAGGATAAAAATTGTTTAGTTTGACTGGGAGACTATTCTGAGTACATTTAAATTGTGCAATAATCGATGTATCACTTATATCTCTGTATGCTCCTGGCTGATTTAATTCGTGTGTGCTAAGCCCTGAGCCAGCTGCTGGGGAATATGGCTGAACAGTGTATCCTTTGTAGAGGAGTTTCTTCTCAGATATATTTTTTATAAGCCACCAAACTGTTTCCATATATTTTGATGTATATGTTACATAGGGATCTGATAAATCAATCCAATAACCCATTTCTTTTGTTAAAGATTCCCATTCTGCGGTATATTTCATAACAGCTTTTTTACAAGCGTTATTATATTCGGTAACACTAATTTTATTACCAATATCATCTTTTGTTATTCCCAGATCCTTCTCTACGCCAAGTTCAACAGGGAGTCCATGTGTATCCCACCCAGCTTTCCTTTCAACATTATAACCCTTCAAAGTTTTATATCTGCAAAATGCATCTTTTATAGTTCTAGCCATTACATGATGAATACCAGGTTTTCCATTAGCTGAGGGTGGACCTTCAAAAAATATAAAATTTGAAGCTTCTTTTTTATTAAATGATTTAGAAAAAATATCATTTTCAGACCAAAAATCTTGAATTTCTGATGAAATACTTGACAGTGAAATTTTTTTTGACTCTCTAAACCCCATTAAAATTTATTTAAAGGTGAAATTAGTTATTTTCGATTAAATAAAAGTTAATATAATACGTTATAATTTAAGATTTAGACCAATCTGAAGAGATCTTCCAGGGGCTGAAATTCCAGAGGCAAAAGTTCTGTAATGATTATCGAAAATGTTAGTTAAGCCTAATCTGACAGAAATATCTGAAGAAAATCTCTTGCTTGCAAAGATAGATAGATCTGACCATTTGGGTGTTCCTAAATAAGATAAACCATCACTGCTCAATATAAAAGGGGTCTCGTCTAACCCATCCTCACCGCCAAAACTGTATTCATTTGCATTTTTAGCATCACTAAACTTATAAATTGCTTTTATATTTATTTTATTTTTAGAGTAGGTCATTGCAATAGATCCAAATAATGGTGAAATTGAGGGAAGAGGCCCATATTGATTATTATTATCACCTTTTGTGTATGTTAGACTGTATTCAAAGTTTAAAATATTATAAAACTTAGTAAATCCATCAATAGAAAATCCATGAATAAAACGATTGCCAAGATTTTTATTTGCAATTGTAGTTACTTCTTCTCCATTATAAATTATTGTAGACAAGTCCTCAGTAGAAATATCTGAATAAACCGTAAAGTAGTCTCTTCCAATATGTCTTGAAACAATTGTGCTAAAACCTCTTAAAGAAATATAGTTTTTAGTATCTAATGATCTGAAATCGATTCCAAGATCTAAATTATATGCGTATTCTGGTTTTAGAAATGTGTTAGGAACAACTAGTAGACCATTATTTTCTCTTATTTTACCAACATCATCAATATTGGGATTTCTAAACCCGCTAGATAAAACTGTATTAATTTGAACCTTTTTACTAGGTCTAAGTTTTATTGAAACAGTTGTTGTTAAAGCTTCTGAATTAAGTGTAACATCTGACAATTGAGGGTTCACAGAAATTATATCATTCCAGCTTGCTTTGAGTCCAGTAAAGGTTAATCTAGTTCCAATATTAAATGTAAAAAATTCACTCATATTCCAAGACCAATTTAAATACGAAGCAAAACTTGTATAAGAACTACCATTACTAGGATATCTTGTGGGAATTTCAATCTTTTCACTTAATCCAGATATTTCGTTACCTGAAACTTCAAGCATTTGATCATATGCTTTTGAATAGTTATAATTGTATGTCGATTCAATTCCGTATGATATTATGTGACCATTATTAAAAGAGGTGTCAAAATCACCATTTAAACTAAAAACCTTTAAATCTTCAATTTGATGTGACCTATTATAATTATTAAACTTTCTTTTAATTCTACTTTCTTTTATTTTTTGAAATCCAAAAGTTATTGCACCTTTTTTCATAAATTTCTTATCTGGAAAAATTTTTAAACTTGGGGAAATTAATAATCTTTTTTGAGGGCCATAATACCATTCACTGAACTTTAAAGAATCACCGCTGGGTATATTTAATTGATCAAATCTATCAATATCACTAGACTCCGAAAACTGAATATTTATGTTAAGTAAATTAGTTTCTCCAACTTTAAATAAAAATTTTTGAAACAGATCTACTTGGCTATATCCAGTATTCTTTTGAATATTCTGATCATTATTAACTGATGGTTCTGGATAAAAAGAGTATCTGGAGTTCTTAGAGTATAATGGAGTTAAACCCCAGCTTTCATATCCATGGGATCTGTTCTTACCCATTTTAATATCACCAAATTTAGAAATCGATATAGAAGTTAAGCTTCCCCAATTTTCTTTGCTGTAGTTCGTTGTGAAATTATTAGAAACTGCTTGATTTGCTGAAGAGTAGTTAGAGGAAAAACTAGATTTAATTTTTTCAGAATCTTTTAATATAGGGGTTTTTGTATAATAATGAATTACCCCTCCCATAGCATCAGATCCATAACCTACAGAGGAGGATCCAAAAATCACCTCTGCTCTTTCAATATTACTAGGGTCTATTGTTATAGAGTTTTGAAGATGGCCAGATCGATAAATTGCATTATTCATTCTCACCCCATCTACAACAATCAGAACTCTATTTGCTTCAAAACCTCTAATTATAGGGCTTCCTCCTCCACCTTGACTTTTTTGAATTCTAACTCCAGGGCTTAACTCTAGAAGTTCAGCGCCAGATGAGGGAGAAGTTAAAAATATAGACTCTGATTTAATCACAGAAACTTTTTCAGCAATTTGATTAACGTTAGATTCAGATCTGGCAACAGAAAGAATTACCTCATCTAAAGCTTCATTTTGAGGTTGTAGATAAATTGTTTTCACACTATTTAGTTCACTTAACAATTTTTGTATTGTAGAGTAGCCAAGTAGTTGAAAATAAATTTTTTCATCATTTGAAAAGATATCTAAATCAACAAAGCCATTTATATCAGATATTATTGAGTTTGTTTTGTCTTCATTATATATTGCAACATCAGGCAGTGCCTCACCTGTTAACTCATCTTTAACTGTAACCTGTTGAGCATAAGTAGAACCCAACATAATAAATATCACAAAGAGTATCTTGCTTTTAAGTAGTAAATTATTTAAAAATTTCAGTAAATACCTCAATTGATTTAGGTGTTTTGAACATTTGTAAATGTATAGAATAATAATCAATTAAATAATTAAGAATTTTTATTCTAGATTCATTGTTTATGCTAATCAAATTTAAATCCTCAAATTCCATGCCTAAAAAATTTTTAAATTTCTCTAATTCGTTACCTTCGATCGAAATTCCTAAAGGTTTAAAGTTTGATGAAGTGCCAGAGTCTAAAGAAAAATACGAATCATTATTTTTAATGTTTGGATAAAATCCAATAAATTTTGAAAGCTCCATTAAAAATTTAATATGAAA
>MDSV01029139.1_pt1 | contig 12113 bp, 11 predicted proteins | sample 810851 | NCBI WGS metagenome assembly MDSV01 (sample SAMN05326640, study PRJNA326480) | marine metagenome | isolation source: seawater | place: Atlantic Ocean: North East | collected 2012
TAATAATAAACAGTGATTTAGGAAATATTCCAGAATTTTTTTCTAGTATTTTTGATAAAGTAATATCATTAGATATATCAGAAAAAATTTCTATACAAAAAGCCAGACTTGAATCAAAAAAAATTAATAATGTTTTTTTTAATATATCTAAACCAGGTTATATACCATCAATAGAAAACAATTTTGATCTTATTATTGTTAATGGAATCCAAATCCAGAATTCAGGGAATAAATTGAAAGATGAAGTAAGGGATTATCTAAATGAAGTAAAAGATCATTTGAATGATGATGGATGTTTATGTTTAGCAATCAAAAATAAAGAAGGAATAACAATTGTAAAAGAAGAAATAAACAAAAATAATTTTTTGGATAGTTTTAATGGATATAATTCACTATTAAATTCTCTAGGACTAATAATTGAGCCCTATTGGGTATTACCATCACATGTTCAAGCACATTATTCTGCAAAATTAAATGATGATGTTTCATTAAAATGGTTTTTTGAAAATTTTGACAAGAAGTTTTCTGTTGATTCAAAATTTAAAATTGTAGGTAAAGCTTTGAGATTATTAAATAAAAGTGCAAGAAAATCTATTATCACAAAATACTGTCCATCATTTTTATTTTATTGTTATAAAAATGAAGAAACTGATACATTAGAAAATATGATTATACGTAAAACCAAATTCAACAGTATTATTCAAAATTCACGTATGACAAAAACATTATTTTTCTTAATGAATGATAATGGGGATCCAAAGAAAGTTCTAACATGTAAAAATACAAAATATAATTTTAACGAGGAATTGATTCATGTAAAAAGAGAATTCCCAAATATGAAAAATCCTGATGAAAAACTGGTTTTAGAAGAGTGGTTAAATGGCGATTTTTTGGATAGATTAAATCAAAAACATATTCAATTAGTTATGAAATGGCTAATTGAATTCCAAAAATCCACACAGAGTGATGAATTAACAGATGAAGAAATAGATGGAGAAATAAAACAAGTAAGACAGGAAATTATAAAAATTAACGCCATGAAAGAATTACCTTATGAATTATGGTTAGAGGAATACAAAAAGGAATTAAAGAAAACAAGATTAACCAAAACTGCAGTACATGGAGATTTTCAACTAAGAAATATCCTAATTGATGAAGAATTACAGAGAGTGAATGTTATTGATTGGGATTGGAGATTTCAAGAAAAAGGAAATCCAATTTATGATTTTGTTTGGTTGGCTACTAACATTGTGATGTTTTCTAATAATCCAGAAAAAGAATTTTTAGAATATCAAAAAAATGGAGGAAAAACAAAGAATTCTGTTAGTATAATTAAAAAAATAATGAAAAATCATTTCAATATTGAATTGGATTTTATAAAATTACAACGATTTATGATTATGAGATTTATCACCATAAGAGTAAAAGATGAAGATGACGGATATTTACTCTATGTAAATATTTTAAAGCATCTTTCTAATACTAATTCATTTTAAAATCTGATTTATTTTTTTCATAGTTTAATTCCCATTCCTTTGTAATATTCGCTGTAATAGATATTAGTTCAGGATTGTTTTGAAAAAGATTAACTAGATCATCCTTGGTAAAGTTATGATTTAGTTTTCCAAAAATTTTTTTAGCTAATTTTAGATCATCAGAATAATCTAATGTTAATCTAATCTTATTTAAAAAATCATTTGTTTGAATAACAAGAAAATCAGAATTTACTAAATTAGATTTTATAAAGAATTCACGATATCCTGTTTCAGTATTGCTGGTTACTTTGGATTTACAAATTTCTTCTAAAGCATTTTTTGTGAATCCAGCAGGAATAATTCCATGAATAAAATGATTTGATGGATTAAAGTCGGTTTTAGAATCATTACCAATAATAAAATCTACATTTTTTGTTTTTAGAATAAACGCAAGTTTGTCTACATATTCAGGATCAGTATAGATTTTATCACCTTCAACATCAATAATTATATCAGTATCAAATTTGTTGGCTGCATCTAAAAATCTTTGAAGGATATCTTTTTCATTACCTCGAAAGAAATTCACTTCTAATTTTTCTAGAAAATTAATTAGATCGTCATCAGTTGAATGAGTGGTACAACAAACAACAATTTTCCTAATTTCTTTGCATTGCTTTAATCTTTCAATGAGATGTTGTAATGCTGGTTTATCATCTAATACTTGTAAGTGTTTTTGTGGTAAACGTGAACTGTTTAATCTAACAGGAATAAAAATATCACAGTTTTTTTTTGTCATATTACCAGTTTTTTATTTTTAAATAACGATTTACTCAACGAGACCATTTACAATCCAACCTCCATCAACATATAGATCTTGACCAGTAACATACCCAGATGCTTCAGATGCTAAGAAAATACAGGGACCGATAAGATCTGATACATCACCCCATCTTCCAAGAAGTGTATGTTTTTCTCTGAGAATCCTAGATTTTTTATTTTGAAAACTTTTTTTTGTCATATCAGTATGAAAATATCCAGGACCAATAGAATTGACTCGAATTCCATATTTGCCTAAATCTTTTGCAAAAGATTTTGTAAGCATCTTCAATCCACCTTTTGATGACACATATGCAGGATTTTCTGGGAATCCCAATTCTGCATTAATACTAGTAATGTTAATAATTGAACCAGATTGTTGTTTTTTCATAATTTTACTAAATACTTGTGTAGATAGAAATGCTCCAGTTAGATTGACATCTAACGTTTTCTTCCAATCAATTAAAGAATAATCATTTTTCGATTTATTAGGTTTAGTCATACCTGCATTGTTAATTAATACATCAATTTTTTTACTTTTTTTGAGAATTGATTTGAGTGATTTTTCCAATTGAGATTTATTTGTTATATCACATTTCAAAGTTGAATAATTTCTGTTTGTTTTTCTTTTAGGAAAATTTTTATCAATACCATAAACTATAGCCGAATATTTTGATAATTCATTAGCTAAAAATTCCCCAATTCCTTTTCCAGCACCAGTTATCACAAAAATTTTGTTTTTAATTGAAAAAATTTCTTTTACCATATATCATCAAATTGATCATGTTATGTTAAGCATTTCGACTAATTCAATAGGTGTTCCATCGGGATCTTTACAAAATGTTACTTTCACAAGACCGTCAGGAGATTTTTGTGGAGGAGTATTAAACTCGATATTTTTTTTAGATAATTCAGAATATAGTTTTTCAATATTTTCAACAGTAAAGGCTATGTGAGATGCTCCAATTGTATAAAAATTTCGTATATCCTCATCTGTGTGTGATTTAAATTCTAATAATTCTACAAGAGCAGTTTGATTAGGTAAACCTAGTTTTACAGTTCTAACATGTACATCAGTTAGTGATAACATGTTATCAAGGTAATCACCCTTTTCATTCATATCTCGAACTATTTCTAATCCCAACATATCTCGATAGAATTGTAATGATTTTTCCATATCACTAACTACAATTCCTGTGTGACGTATTTCTTTAATCAAACGATGAACATAATGATCACTATTATAATATACTTACTTCAGTTTTATAACAAACATGGTAAAAGGAATAGAAAAAATTAAAGAAATTAAATTAGTTATTTCTGATGTAGATGGAGTATTAACTGATGGTGGAATGTATTATTCAGCCAAAGGGGACATCCAAAAAAAATTTCATGCAAGAGATGGAATGGGTATTGCAATTTTAAAAAGAAATCAAATTCCAACAGTAATAATCACAAAGGAAAAAAATATGATTGTTAAAAAATGGGCTTCAAAAATGCCTGTGGATAAATTGTTTGATGGAATAAAGAAAAAAGAAGATCTTCTACCAAAATTATGTAAATTATATAATTTGACAGAGAAAAATATTGCGTACATAGGAGATGATGTAAATGACATGGAAATTATGAAGAAAATTGGAATATCTATCAGTCCAAATGATGCAAATTTAGAAGTAAAAAAAATCGCTAATCACATAACCAAGAGTAATGGAGGAGAAGGAGTGTTAAGAGAAGTTTGTGATTTAATTATTTCAAAACGATTTGGTTCAAGGAAGAAATTATACTAAAGACATATTTATAAAAAATAAATCAGCTAACATATGGTTTTCATCACAGCCGAAATTGGAATAAATCATAATGGAGATATCAGTATAGCTAAGCAGTTAATTGATGTAGCAAACAAATGTGATTGTAATGCTGTTAAATTCCAAAAACGAACAGTAGAGAAGGTCTATTCAAAAGAAATACTAGATACACCTAGAGAAAGTCCATGGGGAACTACAACTAGAGAACAAAAATTAGGATTAGAATTTACTAAAAAAGAATATGATGAAATTGATGAGTATTGTAAGCAAAAAGGGATTGAATGGTATGCATCATCATGGGATATAGATAGTCAAAATTTTCTAAAAAATTATAATCTAAAATATAACAAAGTAGCATCTGCAATGTTAACAAATAATGAATTGTTAGATGTCATTGCACAAGAGAGAAAACATACTTTTATTTCAACGGGTATGAGTACAACGGAACAAATCAAAAATGCAGTAGACATATTCAAAAAATCTGATTGCCCATTCGAATTACAGCATTCTAACAGTACGTATCCGATGAAACTAGAAGAAGCTAATATGAAATGTATTGAGACATTAAGAAAAGAATTTGATTGTAATGTAGGGTATAGTGGCCATGAAGATAGCAGTTACATTGTATGTGTTATCGCAACAGTTTTTGGTGCAACTTCAATTGAGAGACATATAACATTAAACAGAGCAATGTACGGTTCAGACCAAGCAGCATCTTTAGAGCCACCAGGATTAGAAAGAATGGTAAGAGATGTAAGACGTGTCGAAACAATTGTTGGCGATGGAATAAAACGAGTTTGGGATTCAGAATTACCAGTTATGAAGAAATTAAGATATTTTAGTTAATTATTTCATAACAATTCTATTCAATCTACTTTCATCAACTATCATTTCTTTATCAAAAGAAAGTACATGTGATACATATTGTGCTACTTCTTTAGGATTCAAAAATGTAGTAAAATCTTGATCAGTTGAGATCTTTGCCATTTTAGTTTGTGTTGATGCAGGGGAAATAGAAAGTACTCTTATGTTTTTTTTCTTTAACTCAACATTTAATGCTCGTGATAATCCTAAAAGCGAGTGTTTTGTAGCACAATAAATACTACCATTTTCAAAACCAGAATATGATGACGAAGAACCAATCATAACTATTCGTCCCCATTTTTTCTTAATCATGTTTTTTGAAAATTGTTTTGAGAGAAGAAATGGTAATCTAACATTCAAATTCATAGCATTGTCAAAATCATTAATTGTACTTTTTTGTATGGATTTAATCATAAAAATACCTGCAGAATTAATAATTATGTCAATTGGATTAAAGTTATCATTAACATAAACGAATAATGAGTTGATGTTTTTATTAATAGTTAAATCAGTTGCAAAGAATTCAATTTGTATATTTTTATTAATTTTTTTAAGTTGAGTTTTTAATTTAGAAAGTTTAGTTTTATTAGTAGATGTTAAAAAGAGATTACAAGAATATGTGGCTAGTTCTTTTGCTATTTCTTTTCCAATTCCCCCTGTAGCACCAGTAATTAGACAATTTTTATTTTTTAGTATATTATTTGTCAATTTTTTCTCCCAACATTTTTTTCAACAAGATCACAAATTAAATGAGAAACAACTCTATGAACTTCTTGTATTCTAGGTGTTGATTTAGAATTTACAATAAGTGGATAATCAACAATTTTTTTGATTTTTCCACCTTTATTTCCTAATAAACCAATAGTGATTCCACCAAGTTTTTTAGATATTTTTAATCCATTCAACACATTTTTTGAATTACCACTTGTGGAAATTCCAAAAATAATATCTCCTTTTGATACTAGACTCTCACATTGACGCTCAAATACAGTTTCAAAAGAATAGTCATTTGACAAAGAAGTAAGGATTGAGGAATCAGTAGTCAATGCTATTGCAGGTAAGCTTTTTCGTTCCAAATTAAATCGACCGATAAATTCAGCGGCAATGTGTTGTGCATCAGCAGCACTGCCACCATTTCCAAATAGGATAATTTTTTTTCCTTTTTTTAATGATTTTGTAGTAATATTTACGCATTCGATGATTTCAGGAATTAATGAATCAGAATTAGAGATTAATTGAGCACTTTCAGTTAAAATTTTGCTTAGATACGCAGTATCAGAATTTTTACTCATTTAGAATATGGGTTTGAAGAAAAATATATGAGTTAAGAAGAAATGATTCGTTCATTTTGTTCAAAATTACTAATAATTCCTCATTATGAATTAAATACTAATTTTTGATAGAATGAATATGTCACAAGTACGTTTAGGAGCATCTAAGACCTATTCAGTTGCAGATGGAGTCAGCATCAAATCTAGACGTGAAAAAGATGATTGGGGCCAATTTGATGAAGATTGGGGATTTAGAATTCATGATGTTCCACCAAAATTTAGAACCAAATTAAAGAAAGAAAATTATGAATTAGCAAAGAAAGAAGAGCATGAAAAAAAGATTGAGTTGAAATCAATGCCATATAATGTAGTCATTGAACCAACAAATTCATGTAATTTACAATGTCCATTATGTTCTACAGGAATTGGGGCAAAAACTAGAGAAAAAGGAATTCTTCAATTTGAGAATTTCAAGAAAGTTATCGATGAGATCAAGGATTATGTTTTACAGTTATCTCTACAAAATTGGGGAGAGGCTACTCTTGTAAAAGATCTACCAAAGATGATTAAATATGCATCAGATAATGGAATTTTTACAAGACTATCTACAAATTTTTCGGTGAGATATAATGATGAATTTTTGGAAGAATTAATGATGTCGGGATTAGGAATAATTGTTATAGATTTAGATGGAACAGATCAAGAGACTTATGAAAAATATAGAAAGAATGGAGATTTAGATTTAGTTTTAAAAAATATCAGAAAAGCTGTAGAGATTAAAAAAAATAATTCGTTCGAATACCCTATAATTCAAAGTAGAATGTTAGTTATGAAACACAATGAACATCAGATTGAAGAATTTAGAAATATTTCAAAAGAGATGAATGTGGATGAGATGGAATTAGGCAATATACAAGTTAATCCCAATACAGCTAAAGATTGGCTTCCAAAAAATCAAGAATTTGTTTATGATACATATCTTAAAGAAAGAAAGGTTACACCATGCCATTGGCCATGGAGTGGAATGACAATTAATTGGGATGGAGGAGTTTCACCGTGTTGTGTCGTAGATGACGAAAAATCAGATTTTGGAGATATTTTTCATCAAGGAGTAAGAGGATTGTGGAACAATAATTATTATCAGTCAGCAAGATCGGTATTTTCAAAAGAAAAAAACAATACTCAAAAAACCATATGTGATATTTGTAGAAATGACACTCACAATCCTAATTTATTTAGAATTGGAAATACGTTTAGTATCACAAGTAGCAGTAATGTAGAAATTAGATAAAACTAAATTTTCTTTTCTTTAAATTTTTGAATTTTTTCAATGTATTTATTTGTCAATATTTCAAAGAATGTTTTACTATTTTCAAGGAACAATTGCATTTTTTCATCAGTAATTTCAGTATCATGGAAATTTCCTCCATGCCTAAAAAAATTTGCATCATTAATTTCATATTCCTTTAGATCAAGTTCAAAAGAATGTTCTTCTAATACAGAGAGATATTTATCAAGATCATCAGAATTTACTTTCATATCAAGCCCATCTCTAATCTTTGAAGGCAATTCTTCTAGTGAGTTTATTTTCTGTATTGAAGGCAATACGGAAAATCCCATATCAGACATAATTATAGATGGTTTCTGGTAGAATGCTGCCTCAAAAGACACAGTTCCACCAATAGACACTACAAGTGATGAATTTTCTATTAATTTTTGTATGTTTGCTGTCGGATGATATAGTCTAACATTAGGAATTTTTAAAATTTCCTTATAATATGAAATTTCTCTCCATTCTCTCAAAGATTGTGAAAAATGTTCTTTGACATACAATAGATAACCAGGAGGAATTGATTTTGCAATATGACGAATTACTTCAAGTTGGTGAGTATAGAATGGAGCTGCGATGAGAAGTGATCTTTCAGGTTCTTGGTGTAAAGTGAATAAGATGTATTTTTCATCAGCATGTATTTCAAATTCTAGATTTTTATCAATGAATGATTTTCGTTTTTTAGTTTTTAGAGATTTTGAAATATAATCAACAAACACTTTGGATTTATTTCTCCCGTAGTAGGAAAAATGAGTTTTCATGTTAGAATTATCAGATTTTAAGAAATAATCAGAAGCAGCTTTAACTTTACTAGAAGTTGTTCCGCCAAAGTTTTTTTCAAATAATTTTAATTGTTGTGAATTATTTTTGGAGGTTAAAATGTTTAAAAGTTCATCAAATGTACGTCCTTTTGAAGTAATATCGGATAGCGAGGGCATTGAATCAAGTTTATGAAGTTCTTGTGAAATAATACATTTGTAAGCAAGTTTTGATTGATTAAGCATTAGAACTTTAATTCCTTTTTTTCTACATATTTCATAAAATAGATGCTGTTGATGAAGAGCAGTTTCACTAGTAATCAAATAATCAGGTTTAATTTTATCAAGAATTGATTCATACAATTTACATTCTTTTTCTAGGATAGAAAGAATTTCATTTTGTGAAAATTGGTAAAAATCATTATACTGATAAAAAATCCTCTCATTGATTCCTAATTGCCATAAATTAATCGAGTATTTTTTTTCAAAATTGGTAAGGTAATCTATATCAATTTTTTCATTTTTTTGAAGATGATCATGTAAGAACCAAGTTTGTTGAAATTTAATTAGATCCTGATTTTCAAAGAATTTTTTTGTTCTGTTAGTAATATCTATGATAGCGTATAATTCACAATCATGTTTATTTTGTAATTTCTGGGCTAAACCAAAAAACAACATATATGCATTTAACCAAAAAATTATTTTATCAGTCATATCTAAGATTGATTTTTTTATTTAGTAGTTATAGATTTCCGAGAAATTGTGACAACAGAGTTAACAATTCTTAGTAAGTAACATAAATGAAATGTAAATTTTTTAATTTATAAGAGATTATGAAGAAAATTAACAGTTTAATTCCCATGACATTTGCCAATACAATAGGTTCTGGGATTACTGCAGGCTTTTGGTTCATTATAGCAGCTCTATTACTTCCAAGTGAATATGGTGAAATACATTATTTGATTAGTATTGCAGGTATAGCATATACTATTTCTATATTTGGAACAGCAGAAGTTATTTCAGTTTACACTGCAAAAAAAATTGATCTTCAATCAACTTTAACATTTATTTCTTTGATCACAGGTAGTGTTGCAGCTATTATTGTTTTATTTTTGTTTTCAAAAATTGATCTTAGTTTTTTGATTATTGCATACATAATTAACGATATATCCATGGGGTATCTTTTAGGAAAAAAATTCTTTGTAAGTTATTCAAAGTATTTTTTATTACAAAAAGGATTAACATTTTCACTAGGAATAATATTATATTATATTCTAGGTCCAGAAGGAATTATACTAGGTTTAGTTTTATCTTATACACATTACATAATAATTATTTATAAAATTCAAAAAAATTCAAAAATAAATTTCGAAGGTTTAAAATCAAAAATAGGTTTTGTTTCAACTAATTATTCAGTTAAATTAAGTTCTATAGCAAAAAATCATTTAGATAAAATTATTGTAGTTCCATTACTTGGTTTTGAATTACTTGGGAATTATGCATTAGCATTACAAATGTATGCATTATTTATGATGTTTTCAAAGATAGTTTATCAGTATATTTTACCTCATGATTCTACTGGAGAGAAAACAACAAAGATCAAAATTACTTCAATCATGGTATCAGTTCTTATCATGTTTGCAGGTTTGACAATGACACCAATTATCATGCCAAATATTTTTCCAGAATACGATGATGCAATACCAGCAATTCAAATTATTAGTTTAGCTGTAGTTCCATCTACTTTATCATTAATTTTTAGCTCTAAATTTTTGGGTCAAGAGAATGCAAGGATTGTTTTAATTAGTCGAATAAGTTTTGCAGTATCTTTCATTGGTTTGATTTTAGTATTAACCCCAATTTTAGGAATTATAGGAGCATCAAGTAGTTTTGTTATATCCAATATTCTACAATGTTTGATATTTCTTGTATATTTCAAAATCAATAAAAAGTAGTCAGATAATTTTCATTCATAGATGATATAAGAAATTAATCCAAACTTTTATTGGTTAATTTGTGATTTTTTTCTTATTGAGCATTAGTTTTAGAATACATAAACTAGAGAAACATGAAACTAAAGATGTCAGTGATTCTCATATTAATGGAAGTTTAACAGTGGTATGGAGAGATTGGGACAAAATAATAAAACATCCTCAAATGGTATATGTCAATTTTATTGATCCAAAACAAGTGAAAGGCCCACATCTTCATCAAAATAGAACAAGTTACTTTTACTGCATTAGCGGAGAAGTAGTTTTAATAATAAAAGATGAAAATGGGAAATTTCACGAAGTTATTTCAAAATCAGATGAGCCACAACTTGTTGAGATTCCAAACGGAATCGGAGCAGCCATACTTAATCGAACCAAAACACCTTCAACAGTTTTAGTTCTAGCTGACATATCATGGAAACCAGATGATAATGAAATGAAAAATGTAACGTTTGAGGATTATAATTGGGATAAATGGAAATAAAAGATAACCGAAAAACTAGAGATAGTTTTTTACTTATAGATTCAACAGTGACTCTAAAAAATAATGATAGTTTAGCTGAAAAATATTCCAAAATAATTACTTTTGATTTAGAGTCACACAGATTACTACAAAAAAACTTAGTAAAACATTACGTATCAGATGAATTTCTCGATGATAATGATGAAAAGAAAATTGATTTTGAATGTATAAAATTTTCTCAGTGGCATCTTAATGAAGCATATGATAAACAATTATGTTACGAAGGAGTGAATTTTGGTTCATTATTGAGTAGTGAATTTAATAATTTTTTAATTTCATTTTTAAGAAATTTTTTAAGTTTTAAGAAGATTATTGATAACTTTCCGAATATAACATTAGTTTGTGTTCCACATATTCATAAAATACTAAATAAATTAACAGATAATTTAGAAATTTTATGCGAAGATGATTTTTATTATAACACTAAAAAAGAGAAATTACAATATAAAATAACAAATTCAATTTCAATTGACATATCAGAAGATAATTTTAAAAAATTAAAAAATATATCAGAAATTATAACTAAGATACTAGTAAAAAAAGATGGAAATAGAATAGAAAACGGTACAATTGCACTAATAGAATTTGATCCAATAAAATATGAGACAATTTTTAATGCCTCCAGAAATTCCCAGAGTAAAATCTTACTTTATAATCGCAGGAGACCATTTGCCTATAATAGAAAATCTTTAAGAATTTTACAACAATCTCATGTAATTCCATATATTAGTTCACAGAGAGTACTAAAAAAATATGAATTAAATGGAAAAGAGAAAGCAGAAGAAATTCGCAAAAAATTATCTAGGTTTTTTGTAGAGAAAGAAGACGAATTGGACAATTTCTTCAAATTTTCAAATAAAAAATTCTGGAGATTGTTAAAATCATATGTAGTAGAATTGTTTAATGAAAAAATTTTAGATATAATTATTGAAATTGAAAATTCAAAATCATTCATTTCAGAGAAAAAACCATCTACGATAGTAGTATTATCAGAAAATGGAATTACAGAACAAATTTTATTGAAATTAGCCAGAAAATACTCAATTAAAACAGTATTATTACAACATGGTTCAATACTTGATGGGAACGATGCTATCGATTATAATAGATCACAAGGAATTTTTCCAATTCAATCAGACAAATTTTTTGCATGGAATTATTCTTCAGCAAACTGTATTTTAAAATCAAATTGTTCAGAACAAAAAATAAAAGTTATTGGAAGTCCAAACATAGATAGAATATTTCTAAAGAAAAATATTAGTAAAAAAAATACAAAGAAA
>MDSV01138567.1_pt1 | contig 12113 bp, 11 predicted proteins | sample 810851 | NCBI WGS metagenome assembly MDSV01 (sample SAMN05326640, study PRJNA326480) | marine metagenome | isolation source: seawater | place: Atlantic Ocean: North East | collected 2012
CTGATAAATTCTATATTGTTGCTTATGATAATAATGATGCATTTATTTACTTTGCTGATGCAGGTACAGGTAATACTGATCTTGTAAAGGGTGAAGTGAATTACGTTGCTACTATTTCTGGTACTGGTAATATTGCTGTAGCCGGACTTGATGCTACTGACTTTGTTCTTGCATAGTCTTTAACATTGCTAAATTTAAAGGGAAGCTCAGGCTTCCCTTTTTTTTTACTTTCCTTTCTTTAAAATATGTTAATGTGTTTGTATTATGGTTAAAAGTTTTCTTCATTTAGGCTGTGGCCGTTTAACAAAACTTCATTCAACTCCTGAATTTAAAAATAATAGTTGGGATGAGACTAGGGTTGACATTGATGAAAAGGTTAATCCTGATATCGTTGCATCAATGACTGATATGTCTGTTATTGAATCTAATAAGTTTGATGCAATTTATTCATCACATAATATCGAACATCTTTTTGCTCATGAAGTTCCTATAGCACTTAATGAAATGTACCGAGTTCTTAATGATGATGGCTATTTAGTTATTACTTGTCCTGACTTAGTTAGTGTTTGTAGCCATGTTGCTGAAGGCAACTTAACAGAGCCTTTATACCAATCTGGTTTAGGCCCAATAGCTGCTATAGATATACTTTATGGATTACGATCTGATATTTCTAAAGGTAATCATTATATGGCACATAATTGTGGTTTTACTGGTGAGGTATTGCATGCAACCTTGCAAGGTATTGGTTTTAAATCATCTATTTGTGTAACAAAAAAAGACCAGTATGCTCTTTGGGCTATTGCTTATAAAAATAAAACTGTAACCACGGATGATTGTTTATTAGAGCTTAAAAAGCATGTGGCATTATCGTTATAAATAATTAATTTAATTGTAGGTCTTTATGACAATTTTTAAGAAAAAAAATTCCCTATGGGCACTTTATTATCATCATGAGGGTTTTGAAATGGATGGTGATAAATTAATGGGACGACAAGCTGCTGGTAACGCCTATCTAAAGGCCCTTGTTCAATCTAAACCTGATACTTTAGGTCTTTATCTTAGAAATTCTAATCAAAAGGAATTAGCAAAAAAAACTATATCTAGTTTTTTAAAAGATGATCAAAAAATACAAATACAAGCAATTTCATATGATAGACCTGATGAGTCTCAAAAATTTGGAGGAATTTTCTTACCAGGACCTTCTTTAAAAGCATTTAGCCTTGAGCGATCAGTTTTTGGTCATAATTCTTATAGCTTAGTTGGAATAACTCATACGACAGCCTCGCATAGTGTTATGAGCTCTATATCATCGCTTTTTACATCACCTGTAATGCCTTGGGATGCAATTATATGTACATCACAGGTTGTTGCAGATACCCTAAAGAAGATCACTGATGAGAAATTTAATCAATTAAAGTTTTATTTAGGTGCTAATACCTATAAGTTACCTAAGTTTCCTGTTATTCCCCTAGGCGTTCATCCAGAAGATTTTGATTATTCTGATGATTTTAAATCTAAATCAAGAGGTAAACTTGGTATTGGTCCTGATGATATTGCAATAGTTTATGTTGGTAGATTATCTTTTCATGCTAAAGCCCATCACCTTCCTATGTATCTCGCTTTACAGGCTGCTTCAAAAAAAATAAAAAAAGGGAAAATCCACCTTATTCAAACTGGTTGGTTTGCAAATAATTCAATTGAAGAAGCTTTTAAAGAAGAGGCGGATATAATATGTCCAGATATTACTTTTCATTTTTTAGATGGAAAAGATCAAGATAATAAACATCTAACACTTTCATCTGGAGATATTTTTATGTCCCTAAGTGATAACTTTCAAGAAACTTTTGGACTAACACCATTAGAAGGCATGGCTGCTGGGTTACCTGTTGTTGTTTCTGACTGGAATGGTTATAAATCAACAGTTAGGGATAATATTGATGGTTATAGAATTCCTTCATACTCTCTTCCAAGTGGATCAGGTGAACAGTTAGCTTTTGATCACATGACTGGTAAAATTAATTATGATCAATATATTGGTTTTTTGTCTCAAAAAGTCTCGATAGATGTTGACTACTGTATAAATAGATTAAATTTATTAATCGAAAATAAAAATTTAAGAAATGAACTTGGTAAAAATGCAAAAAAGTCAGCAAGTGGAGATTTTTCCTGGAAAAACGTTATATCTGATTACAAAGACTTAGGAGTCGAGTTAGATACGATACGAACATCTAATGAATCTAAACAAAAACTTTCGGATTTTAAATTACCTGCTGATCGTCTTGATCCTTTTTATATTTTTGAGACTTATCCAACTCATACTTTGTCTGACGAAACTCTGCTTAAAAAAAATAATTCGACTCATAATTTTACGATAAAGCGCTTAATGACCCTAAAAAGTGTTATCTTTTCTCTCGACTCCTTACCATCATCAGAGTCTTTTGAGAAAGTTTATAATTTTATTATTGAAAATGAAATTTGTTCTATTAAGAAAATATGTGATTCAACTGAACTTTCTAATGATATAGTTAATCAAATAGTAATTTGGCTTTTAAAGTATTCTTTTATTAGCATAGGGAGAAAATAAGTGAATAAAAAAATCGAAGTTTTATTTATGCATCAAAACTTTCCCGGACAATATAGAAGTTTAGCCCCTGAGTTAAATAAAATTAGTAAGTACAATGTCCGCTCTCTTTCAATGAAAGAAGAGGGAGCTATTAATGGTATTCAACATGATTTTTATACTATAAAAAATGGAACCAGCCCTAATATTCATAGATTGGCTCAAGAATTTGAAGCTAAGGTCATGAGAGGTGAGGCTGCTGCACTCAAATGCTTTGAGTTTAAGAGAAATGGTTATACCCCTGATATTATAATAGCTCATCCTGGCTGGGGTGAAGCCCTCTTTATTAAAGATGTTTGGCCAAATGTTAAAATTTTAAGTTTTTTTGAATTTTATTATAACACTACTAACTCTGATATTGATTTTGATAATACTCTTGAGGATGAGCTTAAGCCAGAGATTGGTTTTGATTTAAATTCAAAGTTAATGGCTCGTAATCAGCCAGGTCTAATGAGTCTTTTGGAAAGTGATGAAATAGTCTCACCAACTAAGTTCCAAGCAAATACTGCTCCAAAATTATTTCGTAATAAAATTAAAATTATTCATGATGGGGTTAATACAAAATTACTTAATAACAAGGGAGATTCATTTGTTGAGCTATCAAAAGCTAATAATCCTAAGGAAAAAATTAGACTAACAAAAAAAGATAAAATTTTAACATTTGTTAATCGTAATTTAGAGCCATATCGTGGTTATCATATTTTTATGAGAGCTCTTCCTGAGATTGTAGAGAGACACCCAGATGTTCATATTTTAATAGTTGGATCTGATGGTACAAGTTATGGCGCAAATGCTCCAAAAGGAACAACTCATAAGGAAATTTATTTTAATAAAGTTAAGGATTCTCTTAAAGGTGCAAATATTCATTTTGTTGGAAGAGTCGCTTATAATACTTTAACAGCAATGTTTGCTGTTTCTTCAGCTCATGTATATTTTACATACCCCTTTGTATTATCTTGGTCTATGCTTGAGGCAATGTCACTTGAGGCCTTGATAGTAGGGTCTAATACAGATCCAGTTACTGAAGTAATTAAGCATGGTAAAAATGGCTTGACTGTTGACTTTCATGACCATAGGCAGCTTGCCAAGACAGTTTCTGAAGTGTTAGATAACCCATCTGATTATGATAGTATTAGAAAAAGTGCTCGTGAGACAATAGTGAAAAATTACGATCTTACATCAATCTGTTTACCGCAACACCTTAAGCTTATTGAAAGTTTAATATAATGAAAAAAATAAAACTATTTAATGATGTTTTTAAAATTTCTCCTCGCCTTCATAGCGATGAAAGAGGAACTTTTAAAGAGGATTATAACAAGAAAGAATTTTTTAAATTAAATATTAAAGATAATTTTGTGCAAGATAATATATCTTTTTCTGAACATAAAAATACTATTAGAGGTTTACACTTTCAACTAAAGCCTCATGCTCAAAGCAAACTTATTAAAGTATTAAATGGATCAATTTTTGATGTCTTTGTTGATCTAAGAAAAGAGTCCTTAAGTTATAGTAAATTCGAAAGTTTTACTCTTACCAAAAACGATGGATGGATATATATCCCAGAAGGTTTTGCTCATGGCTTTTGCACTTTAGAAGATAAAACTACTGTCCAATATAAGGTTAATAATTATTATTATAAGGATTCTGATAGAGGTATTATTTGGAATGATCCTTTTTTTAATATAAATTGGCCTTTAGAGGGAAGAGAACCAATTATTTCTGAGAAAGATAAAAAACTTCCAACTTGGAATAAAATTTCTCAGGACATTGATTTTTAATTTTAATATGAAAAATAAAACTTTTTTGATAACAGGCGGATGTGGTTTTATTGGCTCTTGTCTTATTAGGGAGCTCTCTAAATCAAAGAATAACTATATTGTTAATATTGATAAGTTAACCTATGCATCTAATACTCTAAGTATTGGTCATTTAGAGGATAAAAATTATACTTTTTATAAAGAAGATATAACAGACGAAGCTATTGTTGAAAAAATTTTTAAAAAAACCAATCCCGACTATGTAATTCACTTAGCAGCCGAAAGCCATGTTGATAGATCTATAGATTCACCTAAGTCCTTTATAGATACAAACGTTATTGGTACCTATAATCTTTTAAATAGCTCTTATAACTATTGGAAGAGTGTCGAGGAGGAAGAAAAAAAATCTTTTAAATTTATAATGGTATCAACTGATGAAGTATATGGGTCATTGAAGCCTAAAGAAGATAAATTTAATGAAGAGACCTCTTATAAACCAAATAGCCCTTATGCGGCCTCTAAGGCTTCATCTGATCATCTTGTTAGAGCGTGGAATACAACATATGGCCTTCCTACCATAATAACTAATACTTCTAATAACTATGGTCCTTGGCAATTTCCTGAAAAATTAATACCATTAGTAATTGGTAAGTGTTTAAATAATACTAATATACCCGTCTATGGGGATGGAAAACAAATTAGGGACTGGATACATGTAGAAGACCATGTTTCAGGTCTTTTATTTGTTTTAAGACATGGAAAATCTGGTGAAAAATATAATATTGGCTCTGATAATGAATTAACAAATATAGATGTTGTTAAAACTATCTGTGAGATCTTAGATGAGCTAAAGCCAGTAAAAGATTTTAATTATAGTAAACTTATTACTTATGTAGATGATAGACCTGGTCATGATACGAGATATGCTATTGATTCTAGTAAAATTAATGAACTTGGATGGAGATCAAATATTACGTGGATGAATGGAATTAGAGAAACAATTTTATGGTATCTAAATAACCAAGATATTAAATACAATAGTGAATCTAAAATTTATTCTGGTGAACGTCTTGGAAAGCTATAAGAATAAAAAAAATATATTGGTTACTGGTGGGAGTGGTCAAGTAGGTTTAGCACTATCTTCAATAGCTTTAAATTTGAACTTTAATTTCTTATTTCCAACTTCAAAAGAGTTAGATTTATCTAATAAAAACAATATTATTGATTATTGTAATGAATGTAAGCCAGATCTTATAATTAATTTAGGGGCTTATACAAATGTGAATAATGCTGAGAATGAACAAAATATAGCAAAAAAGATTAATGCTGACGCTCTTATTTATCTTGGTCAGTATTCAAATTCTTATAAAATTGGGTTAATACATTTTTCTACTGATTATGTTTTTGGAAATGATGGAGGACCTTTTCATCCTGGGAGTAAGGCTAATCCAGTGAATTATTATGGTTTGAGTAAAAAATTAGGGGAAGATAATCTTCTTAAACTAAATTCCAATGCCTTGATTGTTCGTTTAGCATCTGTTTTTAGTGAAAATGGAAATAATTTTGTTAAAACAATAACTTATAGGATTTTAGAGAATAAAAATATCAAAGTTATCTCCGATCAAAGCATTTCTCTAACTTATGCAGGCGATGTCTCTAATTTTATATTAAGATTGGTTAAAATTTATTTTGAAAAAAAGGATTTCTCTAACTTTAATTCAAATATTATTCATTTTACAAATTCTGGTTATACCACTTGGTTTAAAGTTGCTGAATACATATATAACGAAATAAAAAACTATAATATTAAAACAACGTCTATATTAGAGAGTATCTTGGCTAAAGATTGGGATGCTTCCGTAATTAGATCAAATGATACTAGGCTTAATATAGAAAATGATTGGATTAAGGCCAATGGTATGATAATTCCTGATTGGAGGTCTAGGGTAAGTGATGTGGTGCAAAATATTCTTAACAATAGGAGTTAATATAAATTGTTAGAAAGATCTATGCAAAAAGGTATTATATTGGCAGGAGGAGCAGGGACAAGACTTTATCCTGTGACTAAAGTTATATCTAAACAGCTATTGCCAATTTATAATAAGCCAATGATTTACTATCCTCTTTCTACCTTAATTAACTCAGGTATTAAGGAAATAATGATTATATCAACTCCAGATGATCAAATGCTCTTTAAAAGATTATTGGGCGATGGCAGTCAGTGGAAAGTTAATTTTGAATATATGATTCAAGAAAAACCTGAAGGTATTGCTCAAGCACTAATTTTGGCTGAATCATGGCTTCAAGGTTCACCAGTGACATTAATATTAGGCGACAATTTATTTTTTGGGCCGAATATGTTTAATATTTTAAAAACTTCTATTATTGAGAATAGGGGTGCTACATTATTTGGATATGAAGTTGACGATCCGGGAAGATTTGGTGTTGTTGATTTTGATAATGATTTTAATGCTATTTCTATAGAGGAGAAACCACTAAATCCAAAATCCAACTGGGCCGTAACTGGTTTATATGTATTTAATGAAGAAGCTGTTGGTTATACAAAATCTTTAAAAAAATCTGACAGAAGTGAATATGAAATTACTGATCTAAATAAAATTTATCTTGAAAATAAAAAATTAAAAGTAGTTCTATTAGATGATGCATACTCTTGGCTAGACACTGGAACCCATGACTCTTTATTAGAAGCATCAAATTTTGTTAGAAATATTGAGCTTAAGAATGAAATTAGTGTTGCTGACTTGGAGGTATTGTAATTATTCTTGCAATGCAGTTTGTGATAACTTAGTTATAGGATTTAGTAGGTAACTTATTACTGTTCTTTCCTCACCTATTATAGAAACATCAGTTACAAGACCAGATTGAAGTTTAATTCTTGTAGATTTTCTTATTTCATCCTCATTCAGCTCAATAATAATTGGATAAAAAACACTGTCTTCCGTTCTGGATGTATTGGCAGCTACTTTTGTAACAACTCCTTCAACTCTTCCATATATTGATTGGTCAAAAGCCGAAAAACCTATCATAGCTTTTTGATTTACTTTTACATATGCAATATCTTTTGGAAGAACAGATGCTTCGATTTTTAATTTATCATTTTCTGGAACAATTTCCGCAAGAAGGTTTCCTGCTGAAACTACTTGTCCTAAGTTGGTAACTGATACTTTGCTTATAGATCCATTTACAGAAGCTTTAACCAAAGAAGACTCAAATTGTTTTTTTGTTAAGTCATTTCTTTTTTCAGCATCTATTAATGCGAGCTCTTCATCTAAGAGTCTAAATTCTGAATCTGAACCTTTTTGAACTAACTTTGACAGTATTTCAACTTTTCGTGAACGAGTTTTCACTTCAGCATTTGATAGGTCATATAATTTTTTCATATTTGCATGGTCAATCTTAAAAATTATATCGCCAAGCCTTACTTTATCGCCAAGAGCTACATTTATTTCTTCTATTGACCCATTTAAATTTGATTGCACAATATGTACTTTAGATGCAGGTATAACTGTACCAGATGCCTTTACAACTTGATTAACGTTGGCAATAGAAGCCCAAGTAATAAAACTTATGCAAAAACCTCCGATTAGCCAAAAGAGAATATAAGATTTTCTATTTTTACTCCAATTTTCTGGTAACAAATAAGGTAGAATAGAACGTAATTTATCGCCAATTTTTTCAGTAAATGAATTTTTAAGATTTATATTTTTTATCTTATTTAATATATTCTTGTACATATTTATACTCAACTTGTTGTATTAGTTTGTTGATTAAGAATCGTATCTTTGTCTTCATACCTGATAAGATTACCATCCATCAATATACCAATTTTATCCACTTGGGATAAATGATTTGTTCTATGCGTTGATATAATTATGGTTGGGTTGTTAGGAAGTGAAAGAAGGTTATTTATGACTTTTTGTTCAGTAGTTCCATCCATTGCGCTTGTTGGCTCATCTAAAACTAAAATTTTTGGTTTTCTTAAAAAGCACCTTGCCAGTGCTATCGCCTGTCTTTGTCCACCTGATAGATTTGCTCCATTTTGTTGAAGTATATAGTTATATCCCCCGGGAAGTTTTGCTATAAAGTCGTGGGCACATGATAGTTTTGCTGCTTCAATAACTTCTTCCTCAGAGGCACCTTCATAACCAACACAAATGTTATCAAAAATTGTAGCAGAAAAGAGTTGTACTTTTTGTCCACAATAACCTATGTGATTTCTTAAATTTTCAGCTGGTATATTTTTAATATCGTACCCACCAAGGTTTACAGAGCCTTTTGATGGAAGATAAAAGCCTATTAATGTTCTTAATAATGTTGTTTTTCCACTTCCAATATTACCTACTAACCCAATTTTTTCGCCATCACTTATAGAAAAATTTATGTTTTCTAGTATTTTTGTATCTTCTACATTGTAAGTAAGGTCTTTAACAATTATCTCTCCAGAATTTAATTTGACTGCTTTTTGGTTGTTTGTTTTCTCATCTTGAGTTTCTGCCTCCATAAGCTCATCAATTTTACCATAAGCAGCAAATGCTCCATTCATTTTTGTTAGTAGCTGACTTGCTTGAACTAATGGTGATAAAACTCTTCCTGATAATATAACAACAGCTATTAAGGCCCCTGCAGAAATTTCTAATGCTCCAACTAATATAACTCCGTATGTAACTACAGCTGCTTGGCTAATTTGGAGGCCAGTTTGAGAAAAGGTAGTTGAAAAATTTGATACACTTCTCGCTCTAGCTGAAGCGTCTGATTGATCTTCAACTGTTGAATTCCATCTATCATGTAAAAATTTCCCCCCAGCTACAGTTCTGACAGTTTCTAAATTTCCTAATAACTCTAAAAGTGTAGTCATTTTATTTTGTTGGCTAGTCAGATTCTTTTGACTATACCTTTTTAAGATAGGTTGTATTAATGCCGAAACACCCAACACTAATGGCACAATCAGTATTGGAACAATTGCTAGGGGTCCAGCTATCATATAGATGACAAATAGAAAAACAGTCATAAAGGGAAGATCAATAAAAGCAACCATACTTGCAGAAGTAAAAAAATCTCTTACATTCTCAAATTCTCTGACAGTATGAGCAACACCAGAAGATTTACTTAAAAAGGCTTCGTCGTGACTACTAATTTTCTTAAAAAGTTTGTCACAAACTGAAATTTCCATCTTAGAACCAGCTATATCTATAAAATGTGTTCTCAGAAGTTTTACTATAAAATCAAAAATTATTACTATGGACATTCCGATTGTTAATGCCACTAGAGTAGTAAGTGCATTATTGGGCATCACACGGTCATATACAGTCATTATATAAAACGCACTTCCAAGGCCAAATATATTTATAAAAACTGAAGCTAAAGCAATTTGACTGTAAATAGCCTTACTTTCAACTATGGATCCCCAGAACCAATGATTCTTATAATCTTTGATTTTTTTTGAATCTTTACTCATGGCTTCACCCTTAAGAAATCTGTAAGTTCTTTATTTTGATTAAGAAACATTAAATATCCCTGTAGTAAATTTAATTCTGTATCAATTAATCTTTCTAATAGAATTAATTCTCTCAAACCACTATCTATATATGCCTCAGCTGCAAAACTTACAATCTCTAGACGATCCTTAATTATTTTTCTTTGTGTCTTAGTATCAATATAGGAATTAAAAACATCCTCTCTTATTTGCTGAGAGCTATGTATTACATTAATTATCTCAGTTTCAGCAACTTCATCATTTTTTCTTTCTATATCAATATAGGTCTTTGCTGCATATGCTTTTGCTTGAGATGAGGCAATCTTAGCAGAACCTCTTCCAAAGCTAAATATTGGCATATTGAAATATACTCCACCCCTAATATCATTTTCACTTTCACTGTCTTTTAAGTCATATTTTGTATATCGCGTGCTGAATCCAAATTTTGGACGAAATTCACTCTTTGTTAGAGATACTTCCTTCTTTTTGCCCTCATGTGATAAAATCGATAATTTTACATCATACCCCTCTTGATCTCTAACCGATGTTAGTTTCGGAATAAATACCTCGGGAAGTGAGGCAGAGGAAAAGGCTTCTTTAAAAAAATATTCAAAGACGCCAACATCGCGACTCCTAATTGTTTTTAATTGTTGAACTTTTGATTCTAGGTCATTAAATTTGACCGAAAAAGTAGCTAATTCTATTGGGTCAGTAATGCCTAATTCAACTCTTTCTTTTACTCTATTAAAGTAAGGTCTAGCCTCTTTAATTATTTGGTTGGCATATTTTAATAGAATATCAGACTTTACCGCTGATAAATAAATTTTATTTGCTTGTAAAATTTGATCCGATAAAGCTTTTTCCTTTTGTAGTTCTGATAATTTATAATCTGTATTTGCAATTCCAATCCTGGCATTAATTTCGCCTCCAGAGTACAAAGGCTGTGATAACTCGACCGCAGCATCAAAACTATCATCTCTTATCTTTCTAATAGATGACGTATCTTGGATATCTCTCTTTAAAACGCTATCGTTTATTATTCTAAATGATAGATCTGGCCACCTTGACCTTCGAGCATACTTTAATGACATATTTTTTTCTTGGACTGTGGAAACAGCATAAAGATACTCTGGCTGGGAAATGATACTAATTCTTATAAAATTGAAATAATCTAATTCATTGATAGTAGGAGATATTCCCTTCAAATATGAAAAAGTTTTAGGCTGATTAACAAGGCCTTCATTAGTGTTTATAATATTTTTAACATCATCATTGGCTAAAACATTATGAGAAAAAATAATAGCCATAAGGAATAATAAAGTTGAAAAATTAATAACTTTGAACATTTTAGATCTAACCTTTAAAAAACTTATATATAAACAAAGTTATTAATTAAACTAATGATTATTTTTTAGATTTATTATCTTTTTTTGAAGATTTCTTCTTATCCTCGCCTGAAGAGTCACCGTCTTCATTAAGTTTATCTGATATACCTTGGGTTGCACTAGCAATCCCTTGAATAACATCACTTACTTTTGATCCTGGAATTTCTAAAGTTCCTGATTCTACAATTTTACCTTCACCATTAACTTTTGTTAATTGAACTCTTAATACTCCATTAACAAAAGTAACTGATCCTAGTCCTTCAACAATCATTTTAATCTCCCTTTATTTGATTACAACTTACAGATAGTGATTATTTTTTTTATTTCAAGTGAAGTTAACTTGATTCGACTAAGATTCCTCGAATTAAGTTATGGTGGGCGCGGCTGGGTTTGAACCAGCGACCCCTACGATGTCACCGTAGTGCTCTACCGCTGAGCTACGCGCCCGAAAAAAATGACATGTATCTATCTTATTTTTTTGTCATCCAAAAACTATAAATATTTGAAAATATTATAGGATTTTGTTCTTCAAAATTATACCAATTATCAAGATTTTTTAATAAATTATCATCTGGATATTTATTTGCATATAAATTTATAATTTTATATCTAAGATCTGGATTTTTTATAAAGTCAGACCACCCTTGAAAGATAAAATTATTATTTTTTATAAGTTCAGAGATAAATTTAATATCAAATATTGAATTATACGTTGGAAGCAATAGGTGATAAAGTGAGTTTATATCATTTATAATTTTATTATTAATAAATTGATTAAAATTATTTCCCTTATCTTCTAAAATCTTATTTCTGATATTAATAGCATCCAAATGCGCCAATTGAAAATTTTTTGAATC
>MDSV01003011.1_pt1 | contig 12111 bp, 10 predicted proteins | sample 810851 | NCBI WGS metagenome assembly MDSV01 (sample SAMN05326640, study PRJNA326480) | marine metagenome | isolation source: seawater | place: Atlantic Ocean: North East | collected 2012
ATAATATGGTACCCGGGGCCGGACTTGAACCGGCACGAAGTTGCCTTCGAGGGATTTTAAGTCCCTTGTGTCTACCAATTCCACCACCCGGGCTAAAGCTAAACATTTTATATGAATTGAGAAAAAAAATTAATCTGGCAAATTCTTGTCCACACCAATTCCAATATAGTCAATACCCTTCATCTTTTTATCTTTTTCTTCTAGCAGATTTCTTCCATCAAAAATGACTTTAATGCCATTTTTTTTTAGTAATTCGGGGTCTATTTTTTTATATTTATCATCTTCTACTGCAATAACTAAGGCGTTACTGCTCTTTAAGGCATCGGTAAGATTATTTGTATATTCTATGGAGGTATCCAATGAATTTAGGATCATTGGATCAAAACTTTTTATATCAAAACCGGAATCAGTCAACATTTTGTGTAATAAAATCCCTCTCGATTCCCTCACATCGTCTGTATTTGGTTTAAATGACAATCCCAGTATAGAGATACATTTTTTTAAATTATTTTTTATAAAATAATTCAATATTAGGTCATGAAAATATCTAATTTGATGATCGTTTGTCTTTACAGTTCCTTCAAGTACATTCAATGATTCTCCATAGGATAAGGCCTGATTTACAAGCGAAATGGTATCTTTAGGAAAGCAAGAACCTCCATATCCTAGCCCAGCATTTAAAAAAGAGCTTCCAATTCTAGGATCGAGGCCCATCCCCAAAGATATATCATTTATGTTTGCCTCAGTTTTATCAGCAAATCTTGCCATATCATTTATAAAGGAAACCTTTGTAGCAAGAAAAGCATTGGAAGCATATTTAGTGAGCTCTGAAGATTCGGTTGACATAAAAATTATTTTTTCTTTGGAAGTAAAAGGTTTATAAAGAGATATGAATTTTTGCTTCAATTCTTCTGAAGGAGGTATTCCTATAATAACTCTGTCAGGATTTTCAAAATCATAAATGGCATCTCCTTCTTTTGTAAATTCAGGATTTGAACAAATCATGTGATTTAAAGATGACTCTGCATCTAGTCTTTTACGAAGATTCGAACATGTTCCAACAGGGATAGTTGATCTTAGAACTAAAATCTTTTCACTAGTTACATTTTCGAGAAAGAAATCAATAAATGAATTAAGTTGACTTAAATCAGTTTTTCCTGAGCCATCGTTAGGGGTTCCTACACAGACAAAAATTATATCAACATCGTTGATAAGTTTTTTATTTGGTAAAGAAAATTTAAGAGAGCCATTTGAATAATTTTTTTTAACTTTTTCTGATAGGCCAGGTTCAAAAAAAGGTACTAGACCAGTTGATAATTTATCAAGCCTTTTCTGATCAATATCAAAACAAATAACTGAGTTTTCTTTATCTGCAAAACAAGCTCCGGTTACCAATCCAACATAACCGGTACCTATAATACCTATTTTGTGATTAGAATTAGACATTGCTGAAGAAACTGAGTGTGACAAAGAGGAATGAATTTAAACATTTTAGCAATCCAGAATCAATGATCAAAAACAAAAGCTTAAAGAGATGCTTTCAAGGATTTAATTTCCAAAAATTTTAATTTACTATTTGTACTTATATATGTTGGGCCGTACTGGAAACCATATGGTATTGGTATTTGAAGACTATTTATAAGTTTTTTTAACCCAGAATAATTGATATCTGAAATATACAAGTTAAATTTAAATTCTTGTTCCAAAAATTCTTTATAGCCTATATTAGTAAAACGCCTTAAATGGGGGTTATTCTGTTCATCCTGATCATGAAAGAGGACAGAATGCTTATTAAAAAACATAACCTTAAAGAGCCTTCTGAAATTGAATTCATTTGGAACATGAGAAAAAAACAAACCATCTTTATTGAGAATTTCCTTGCAAAAGTTTAAGGTTTTCTCTGGTCTTAATAGATGCTCAAATACGTCGCTACAAACAACTGCATCAAATTTTTCTTCAATACCGTTTAGCTCATCATTATCAAGATCTAAATTTTGAAAATGTATATTTTTATTCTCGTGAAGCTCTTTAAAGTCATCTCCATAATCAATAGCTAATTTCTTTTTTGCTTTTGTCGTATCTAAAAATTCTGGATGGCCGCTTCCAATTTCACAGATTGAATTGATATCCAATTCGTTTAAAAATTTTAAATAGATACTTCTCCACGTTCCTATGCCTAAAGTAGGCTCGTGATAGTTTATATTTTTAATTTTTGACATTTGCAACTTCACAGTACATTGATTTGTAATCATTGGAAACTCTTTCCAAAGAATAGTAAGAGACATCTTCGAGACATTTTTTTATGAGTTTTTTTCTTTCAATCGATGATAGATTTAATGCTCTAAGAAAAGTATCAAAGAAAGTTTTCTCAGAAAAATTAAAATGGAAACTATTTTGGCTATTTAGAAAATCATCTGTTACTCCTTTGACTCTAGTGCTTATAGGAATACACCCTGAAGCCATGGCCTCTATCAATACAGCTCCAAAACCTTCATTTCTAGTAGGAAATAAAAAAAAATTTGAACACATAAGAAAATCATTTACTCTATTGTTTTTTCCCAGAACAATATTCAATTTCCCTTCTTTTTTCAATTTTTCTATTAATTGGGAATTTTTCTTTGAAATATCTTTGTAATAATCTGTTTCTGGTCCAACTATATTGATAAAAAAGTCTTGTTCCTCATGAATATTGTTTATCAAATTAAAAATCCTATCTATTCCCTTTCTGTATGAAAGAGCTCCAACAAAAGTAAAGCAATTTTCTCCAGAATAGCTAATTCCTAACTCTTTTCTTCTCTTGGAAATATTCTCAGGATCATAATAGAATCTTTCCAAATCTACTTGAGCACCAAAATTATAAACTTTTCCTTTAAATCCATAATTCTTAATTTGAGATGCTAATCCTGTACTGTAAACTTTCAGATACTTAAAAAAGTATCTATATGTTAAATACTTATAAATTTTTCTTATCATTCCAGGTAAATTTTGCTCAAGCAAAGTATGTTCTAAAATAATTTTCCTTTTAAAAAAAATAGCTAAAACGGAAGAGATTAGAATTAATGGCTGTACTAAGGTAACAACTAATAAAACGTCATATTTAAAAGAATCAATTATAAAATTTTTAATGCCAGAAAATTTGAAATAATTATTTAAGTCAGTTCTTACAAATATTACATTTTTTGGAATTTCTTCAGAATCAGGTATCTTCCTAGTTGTTAAGCAGTAAATCTTAAATAGAAATTCTATTGAAGGGTCTTTTTCTAGTCTTTTATTTATGCCATCTATTAATAATCCTGAACCTGTATGCTGAGGTGGATATGTAGAGGTTAAAATGAGTACTTTTATTTTTTTTTTCAAATCAAAAGTATTTTTTAGGGTTGCTAATAAGGATTTTTAAAGTAATTAATAGTTTTAATGAGGCCTGATGTGAGCTCTACTTTTGGCTTCCAATCTAAATAATTTTCTGCTTTAGTTATATCAGGTTTCCTTTGTTTGGGATCGTCCATTGGTAAGTTTTTAAAAATTACTTTTGATTTACTTTCAGGAATAAGGCTAAGGATAATTTCGGACAAGGACTTTATTGAAATTTCGATGGGATTGCCTAAATTTATTGGCCCAGTTACATCATTTTTTGAATTCATAAGTTTTATTAATCCATCAATCAAATCAGAGTAATAACAAAAACTTCTTGTTTGGGCTCCGTCTCCATAGAGAGTTATATCTTTGTTTTCCAATGCCTGAGTAACAAAATTGGATACTACACGACCATCATTTTTATTCATGCGTGGTCCATAAGTATTAAATATTCTTGCTATCTTGATATTAATTTTATGCTCTCTATGATAATCAAAGAATAGGGACTCTGCACATCGCTTTCCTTCATCATAGCAACTTCTCAAGCCAATTGTATTCACTGAACCTAAATAATCTTCTCTTTGAGGACTTTCTTCTGGATCTCCATACACCTCACTCGTTGAAGCTTGAAGAATTTTAGCTTTTTTTAATTTGGCAAGCCCCAACATATTTATTGAACCTAAGACGTTTGTTTTAATAGTCTTGATGGGATTTTCTTGATAGTGAATTGGAGAAGCAGGGCAAGCTAAGTTGTATACCTCATCAATATCTTCGCTTAAATAGAGTTCATTAGTAATATCATGGTTAATAAACTTAAAAGAATTTTGTTTTTTTAACTCATGAATGTTTTCCTCTTTTCCGGTATGGAGGTTATCCACACATATAATCTTATTTCCTTCCATCAAAAGAGCTTCACAAAGAAAGCTTCCTAGAAAACCTGCACCTCCAGTTATAAGTATTGTTTTCATTCTATGATTTAAATTTTTATTTAAGGTTTTTTTGTATTAATTAAATTTTAAAAAATCAAACATTATCATAAACCCAAGTTTTCCAGGGATAATAAATTCTTGGGTAGTCAAAAGATAAGTCCGGGGATAACTCGCCATTTTTAAAAAGATAAACGGCAGCAGTTACTCTATGTCGACCAGTAATTAAACTGTATGAACCGGTTTTATTTGAAATGCCAATTATACTTCCCTGAGTGAGATTAGACCCTATATGTGGCTTCCAGGTTAGTTCTGTGTTCCAGCCATTCTTTCTTATGTTTCTTATTACATCTAAAATTCTATCTTCAGGGTAATATCCAAAAAAACCCTTAATTTTTTCACGAAGCGTTTCGAAGTAGCTTTTTAAACCAACCGAATAAATGATTGGCTCTTCCATAAAGCACATAATCCAACCTTCATCAGTCTTTGTAAGATTTTCAATAAAATTATTGTTTTTCTGAAAGGATTTAAATGCCAGTTTAAGAACAGGATCAACCTCATTTTTTAAGTTTATTAGAAAACTCTTTTTAAACTGATCGCTAAATTCATGATCATCAGAAACTCTTCCAACAACAAAAGACTTATTTCCCTCTGAGACTAGTTTTGTTTCCTTAATCCTAAGATTCTTTTCAAGCCTATCAATACAATAATCTTCTAAGAGTCGATCATAATATCCAAGATTAATTTGACTTATTTTTGTCTTGAATAAGTTTTTAGGAGGCTTATTATGACGCATCCTATAAATAACCTTGTTCAAAGATCTCAATTCATTCCATGTGAGATTAAAATTTTCTATCTGAAATGCATTAAGCTTTTCATTGAAATTAATGAACTTTGAATCGCCAACTATAAAATTAATATATTCTTTTTTATCTTTAAACATTTAATTAAAAACTAGTTTTTACACACATCTTGACACTTGCAACTGAAGTTTGGATAACTAACGAATTGAGCCCAATCTCCCCAATCATAAGAAATTACTGGATAGTTTATTTTTAGATTTTGAGATACATAATTTTGGGATTCTAGATACTTCAAAGATGCTATTCTATGCTTTCCTGTAATAACATGATATTTCTGAAGTTTTCGAGAAAATCCTAAGACTCCTACAAGTGGTTTTATAGCTAGATCATCATTCCATCCTGATTTCTTAATGCTATTTACAATTTTTATTATGTTTTTCCCTTTTGGATAGCCTAGTAACTTTCTTAGAAAAAACCTCATATGTGGAATTATTCCTTGCCTTATAAAAGGAATATCAGCTTTAAAAAAAATCCAACCATCATTTGAAATTTCAATATTATTTAGGATTGTTGAGTTACGTAAAAATTCTCTGTAAATTGAATTTGCTACGAAATCTTGCTGATCTTCCTTTAATGATCTAATGAGATTGATTTTTGATTCAGTGCTTAAAGATTTAGTTTCAAAATCTGACCCCAAACAGTGTGTTATTAGTCCGTTTTGAGTCCAACAGGTTTCTTTATCTTTCTTGCGTAGATTAATCCTTTCATAACAATAATGTTGTAAACACCTATCCCTATAACCCGTTTTGATGTCTTTTAAGGGAGTAGATTTTATTTTGGAAGAAATAGGATTATTCCTCAGATAATCAGTAAGAGCATACAATTGGGTAATGCTCTTTTTGTCAGGATATTTGGAATTTAAATGAAAAACGCTTTTGTTCTCATCAAAATTTATGAGATCTAATTCGGATAAAATGTTTTGAATGAAGATTTCTTTCTTTTCCATAATCACAAACTAGTTAATTTTTAAAGTACGAATAAATGAAATTATGAATAGTTTCTATTTCCTCATCTTTGTTGATTTTAAGCAGAAAAAAATAAGATGAAATTGAAAACAAAGTAATTGAAGACAATATTTGTATCAAAGTATTCCAATCTACTTCGAATTTGTTAAACCACTGAACGAAATACGAAAGAAAAACAAGGAAAATAGATAGCAAAATAGGCTTTAGTAAGCATTTTAAAATTTCAAAAGCATTTATGTTTGTAGCTTTTTTTATCAAATGAAGAAAAAAAGGAAATGTAATTATTTGGCCAAAAAGAAGCGCCATGGCTGCACCATTAATTCCATAATTAGAAATAAGTGGATACATCAAGACAGTAGATGTAATCAACATTATTCCTGTCAAATAGGTCTCATATCTGGGAAATCCTAATCCTTTTAATAATGGGAAAGATGAAGAAGTTAGAGATTGGAATAATGCAACAAATGCAAGAATCTTGAGTGGAGGAATAGCTAAAGTCCATTTATTGCCTAGTAAAAGGATAACTAGATAATCGCTTAATAGATAAACCATGGTTAGAGTTGGAAAAATAATAAACGAAGTAGTTTTAAATACAAAAAGAAAATTCTTTTTGATGTTCAATAAGTCATCTTTCCTGATTGAATAGAAAGGAAACATCACTTGATTGATTACGGATTTCATTTCGTTAGGCAATTCATGTCCAAATCTGAAAGCAATTTGATAGTAACCAAGAAAAGTTGCAGTCATAATTCTTCCAATAAATGATCTATCAATAATTCCATTAATAGATATTGTTATCTGGCTAAGAAATACCCATCCTCCAAAGCTAAAGAGGTCTTTCAAAATTTTCGTGTTGAAGTTTAAATTAGGTCGAAAGGGATGCAGGTAATAAGAAAGAAAAGCTGAAGAAAAACACATAGCAAGATATGCAAATACAAAAGCCCAAACACTTTTAAAATAAAAGGCAGAAAAAATTAAGACAAATATTCTTAAGATTCTTGAGATTATTGAGAGATAAAAATCTTTTTGAAAATCTAAATTTTTGATATAAAGAATCATGCCAATATTTTGGAATCCATTCAGAATCTGACCAAGCATCATCACTTGAAGAATAAATTCTAATCTTGGCTCCTCAAAAAAATTTGCTATGAAAGGAGATAATAAGATCACTATTGAAGCAATCATTAATGACCTTAAAACTCTTCCATATGTCCAAGCAACATCTAAATCATGTCTATTAATTTCCTTTTTATTGATTATTGCTGTTTCTAAACTTATAGCTGTTATAGATTCTAAAACTGAGACCACAATAAGTGCTAAAGCTATTAAACCAAACTCACTAGGTTCTAATAACCTTGCTAAAATCAAAATAGATATTAGAGAGGTTAATTTGTCAAAGCCTCTCGCAATAAATAGATAAATTCCTGACTTAAAAATATTATTTTTTAAGCCCATTTTTTTTCATAATTTAATTTATTATTTGATAACTAAGACAGAAAATTTATTTGCTTGCTATGAATAAAGGTCTTGGATAATTTTCAGTTCTATCTGATTTGTGAATGATTTTGAATCCTATCTTTTTTGCTTTATTTTCCAAGAAGTCAATTTGTGCAAGATCCTGTCTATTCTCTACTGCAGATTCTTCATTCGATTCTATAACTATTGTTCCGATTTTATCAAAAGTCCATTTAAGTAATTCATCTATTTCATTTTCATCTAAGTAATAAATTGAACAAAAGGCGGTAACTAAATCATAATTTTCGTTCTCTTCTGACATGACTTCTGTCATGTTCTTATTATTTATTTCAAATTCATAACTTTTGTCATCCCTCCATTCAAGAATTTCTTTATAAATAGGACAAATACTTGATTCTGTTTCACCAAGCTCGTACCCTTTAACTTTTTTTGCTCCAGATCTGAGCATGTAAAGAGGCAATATTCCAAAATTTGACCCTAAATCCAATATTTTTTTTCCTTGAATAAAACTTGATATGTTTGGCCCTAAAATATAGCTCCATCTACCCCATCCATGACCCCAAGACCAAGGATTACCAATCCCTAATCCCTGAAAAAAGTAAGCATTGCTATATATAAATTCCATTCTTTTTCTTACATCAGAAAGTTTTGAACGTGCTTTTTTAGTATCCATTAGTGAAGTTTTAAAAAAAGAGTTAATAGCTTGAATATCTTTATTTTTATTTGCAAAGAAATCCCAATTTCTGCGCGAAAAAAATTTTGGTCTTCCATAAGAAACAATTACTATTTCGCCGTCATCTTGAACTAAAACAAAAGGAAAAATCCCAGCAATATTATTACTAAAAATCTGTCTTAGATGATCTTTTATTTCCTCTTCTTGTAATCTATTAAAAGACTCTAAAGTCTCTAATTTTTCTGAACTTGAAGTAATATTTAGACATATACTTTTTTGAATGTAATTCAAGCCCAAAAAATTTACTTTATTTTTTTTGTTAGGCAACAAAAATAAATTTGCATTCTTTAATGCATCAGATCTCTTTTTAAAATAAACCTTTATTAAAATATTTTGATGGGATTTTTTACTAAAAATTATTTTGCTTAGATATTTATCATCTACAGGTATCTCTTTGAAAGTTTTATCTTCTTCAAAGGTGTTTACTAATGTATGACAAACATTTTTATTTAGTAATTTGCTTTTTGAATTAAAAATCCACAACAAAATTAACAAAATAAGTCCTTGAATAAAGTAAATTAGATTTGGTTCAGAGATTTCTGGCAAAAAAAGAAAAAGAAATAAAATCGCTGGAAGAAATTTAATAAATAAACTTAAAAACTTCAAAAAGAAATAACCAGATTTAGATTCTGATATTTTTCCAAGCAAGAAGTCTTCCAATAAAAATAGACTTTTTTGGAAGCCGAGTCTAATTAAAGAAAAAAGTTGTAAACGTTTCAGCATAATTTTTCTCAGTTTTCTTGAATATTTAAATTTTAAAAGATCTTAGATTCAAAGAAATTAAATTTGTCATCTTTTGAATGAAATCCAAATTAAATTTTACTTCACTGTCCCATATTTCTTCTCCAGTAATATCAACAGAATTTGCAAAATTTTCTGCTAGGAGATCGGTCAATTCTGAATTTTGTAAAGAATTATTTTCAGCATTAGATAATTGCTGATCTATATTATCTAAATTTCCATCAAAAACTGATATGGATGAAAGTTTTGAAAAATCAGTTTTTGAAAATAGAAATGAAGCTTTGTTATAAAGAGAGGCCTCAAAACAAATTGTGCCAGTTACAGAAATAACCAGTTTAGATTTTTTTATCAACTCCACTGTAGGCAAAGTTTCAGAGCAGATCTCGACTCCAGGAATCTTCATTAAATCTTTATAGAAATTTATATTTCTTACCCCGATCATTGTAGGGTGTTCTTTAACCAAAAGAGTCCTATTATGAGGCATGTTTATTCTAATTCTTTTGATAAGGTCCAGCTGATCAATCCATTCTAAAGCTAAAACAGAAGTAGCCATCTCAGGATCTACATGTAGAGCATATAAATAAAAATCATTTTTACTGAGGTCATTAGTCTTTTTAATATTTCTAAAATACATGCTTCTAAATACCTTCAAAATATATTTTTCTAGTCTAAGTCTTATAGATGGGATAAATATTATGGGATCCTTAAAATTATCCAATCCAAAGTAGTGCTTATATTTACTATACAATGAATTATATTTGAAAAAGCGAAAATAGTTTCTGAGGTCTAAAGGATTTGCTATATTCTGTCTCCATTTTGACCATGATGGTTCAGATTTATTTTTTTCAATAACTTTATCTAAAAATTCATGCGCTTTGTTAGCGTGAGAGCTATCGTGTCTAGCAAAAGAGGTTCTTTCAGAAATATAAATATCTGAAAAGAAACAAGTTCTGTCAGGAAATCTCGTTCCTCCTAAGTTTAATAACTTTAATTTATTTTTTTTCGTCACTAATGCTGCGGCAAGTGGCATACAAGAGGCTATTACACTTGTTATAACAAAATCAGTTTTATTCTTTATGAAATACTCTTCAAAGTAATTAAGCCAAAAAGCGACATAATTAACTAAAAAATTCTTATTATGATCTTTCCCGTAGTTTAAGGGATGAGTAAATTGAACAAGAGTCCTATCTGAGGATGCAATTTTATATAGTGAGCCATATTTTTTCTCTAATTGTTCTATATTTTGTTGCTGAGGAGAATCTAGGAATTGCTTATAGGTGTTTTCAAAAACAATATGATTTCCCTTCATTTCCATATTTTTCAGATTTTCATATGAATCAAGTCCCTGGGTGATTACATCATATTTATTAATTTCATTGTTATTGATTAATTTATCTCCAATCAATGCAAATTTCTCTCCCCATCCTGCATATCCAGATATAAATAAAATGTTCATAAATAAAAACTAAGAAAAAAAATGTTTAATTTAGAGAAGAAAGGTTTAAACGTATTTATCATCACTATAAAGATTGGCGAAGAATATAGAATTTTTTTTCTATTTTATCACTTAATTAATCTGCCTAATGTGAAAAAATTTTTTATCTTTTAAAATTCAATAAAAAAAGGTGAGTAAAAGAATATAATCAGGCAAATCTTCTAAAACCAGGTTTACTTATCGTTCCTTTTATTTTATTTCTTAATTTTCCAGACTTAGACAGCTTACTAATATTGTGAAAGACTTTTTCAGCTTGGATAAAATACTTTTCTAAGTGAGAAATATTCTGAGCAAAGTTAGGATAGTATCTTGTTGAAGATAAAATATTCTTTTCGAGCATCTGTTCGACAAAATAAGTTTTTTTGAGATTATTCTTTGTTTTGAAAGAAAAGTAACTCAAAGGATATATGCCGGTAATTTCTAAACCAAGATTGTAGGTTGAATTCATTTCAGACCAAAAGCCCTGCATATTTTTACCATGAGATAATAGCTTTCTACTAACATCTTTCTCTACAAATTTTTCAATACATGCAATTGCAGCAGCAGAACCGATTCTCTCAGTCCAGTTCGTGCTACTTATAAATGATTCTTCAGCATATTGCATGATTTCTTTTTTACCGATCACTGCAGAAATTGGGAATCCATTTCCCATTGCTTTGGCAAAAACAACTAGATCAGGATTTAGACCAAATTTCAGATGACTGCCGCCATTGGTAATTCTGAAACCTGAGGAAATTTCGTCAAAAATCAAAGGTATATTATTTTCTTTGCAGGTAGTAACTATCTCCTCTAAAAAACCTGGCAAGGGATCTTCAGATCTTATAGGTTCCATTACAACGGCACCCAAAGATTTCTTATGTTTTTTGAAAAGATCCTTAAATGATTTAAGATTATTGTAACTGAAAGGAAAGGCAGTATCTTTCAACCCTTTGGGGACTCCTAATGAAGTTAGAGAAGGCAGTAAATGCTCATCTAAATTGCTAGCAGATGAAATATTTGCAGCTAGATACCAATCCTGCCATCCATGATACCCACAAAAAAGTACTTTATCCTTTTTTGAATAAGCTCTTGCAATCCTTACAGCAATGGAAACAGCTTCGCCTCCAGATCTGGAGAATCTAGCCATATCTGCCCAAGGATGAAGATTACAAAGTAAATCAGCTAATATAACCTCCTCTTCAGGATTTAAAGAAGATGATGAACCATTATCTATCACTCTATTTACAGCATTATTTACATCTTTATCTGAGTAACCAAGGACATTTGCTCCAATGCCACTAATGCTCATGTCCAGATATTTATTATCTTGAAGATCCCAAACATACGTTCCTTTGGCTTTACGAAAATGAGAAGGCCAAAATTCTCTAGAAAACTGATCAGGTCTTTTTGATAGAAGTTGAGAAAAACCAGGTATTCGTTTTTTTGCAAGCTTATCTAGTTGTCTTTTTTTCACCACGATGAAAATCCTCCATCAACAACCAAATTATGCCCATTGATATAACTCGCGGCATTACTCAGTAAAAATATTACTGCTCCAACTATTTCATCGGGTTCTCCC
>MDSV01123258.1_pt1 | contig 12111 bp, 20 predicted proteins | sample 810851 | NCBI WGS metagenome assembly MDSV01 (sample SAMN05326640, study PRJNA326480) | marine metagenome | isolation source: seawater | place: Atlantic Ocean: North East | collected 2012
ATCGCGGAGTGAGGTCGTTTCTGTTAGTGTGTATCTGTATCTCCTCACAACACTTGGCAAACTTCTTGGTTACTTTGAGTGTTACCACTCTTAGTCCTTTGTTGGTTGCCCCAAAAATAATGCTCTATGAATGTTGCCATTTTAGTTGCATAATTCTAAACTTGGATGTAGAGACCCGTGCTGTCCGGAATTTACAGTAAAAGTATTACCAATTACATACCAAGCACTTTTGAAGATCTAAACTTCCTATACATTTACTTTCGTGTGGTTTCTTTTCCTTAGTAGACTTCCTTCACTTACGATCTGGTTGCCCTTAATTCTTTTCCGCCTATCCTGTAAACGGCATTAAAAGTTTTTGCAGTAGACTTCATTCAATTACTATCCTGTCGCCCTTGCATTATTTTTAATGCAAAATTATTTATCTAACTACTATATTATATAGTGTTAAAATGGCCAATTTCAAGCCATTTTTTAGTTTTTTATGTATTCTGGCCTATAATCTTCGTATAAAACGTTTAATTTACACAATTTTTGACGCTCTATTGCATCTATAATCATTTCCAAAGTTACATGACTGTTAAAATATTCTGTTGGATCTCCTGTTGGATCTGCTTGGGGTAATCTAAATTCAATCAGTTCCTTATTTAAAACTGTATCCTCACAAGTCTTAATCATACGATCAGTCCATGCTTCATATACTTTAACAAATTTTACCTTTTCACGATCTTTTTCGTTAGGTAATCCTAAACCTTTAAACAATGAATTAAATCTCTTGTCTAAATTTTTTCTTTGCTCAACTATACCAACTTTGTAATTCTTACCTGTATCAAGTATGTATAGTAAATATTTAGACTTATACTTCATCCTGTGCCATCTCGATATAAGTTTGTGCAGTTTCACTTGTTTTAACTTCTAACTCTAATTCAGACTGCAACTTGCCACTATCATTACACACACGATCCATTTCAATCTCAACACCTCTTTCCTTAATCATCTGCATCATTAGTTTAGGTGCTTTTGTTGGAGACCAATTACGTTCGTTCTCTTTTAAAATTTGTGTAAGTTCTGCTTTAACATGTTGCTGTCCTGTCATATGCAATACTAAATCTCTCCAACCGTTTTGCACATCAGTATCAAACAAGTAACCACATTCTGCCATAAGTTCCCAGAATCCCCAAGTAACCTGTATCATTGGGTTTGTTCTAAGATCGTCATCATTACTAATGAATCTTAACATTTCTTTTAATGTATTATATTTGACTTTCCAAATACTACTATGAGATGTAGCACAAGGAATATCTTTATTTGTTGGTTTGTCTTCTAAATACCTACAATTAAATTGTTCAAATAATTGTTGTTTCTTTTCTAAGTCCTCGTATTCTTTATTTCCTGTAGGAGTTTTTCTTTCTATAAGAATCATCATACGATTTTGATCGTAATCTGTTATGCCAGTCCTAGCATCACAGTTAAAGTTTAAAAAGAACTCCTCTTCAAAATGATCAGGCATATTTCTATAAACAATACAATAAATCATATCGTCAGGGTCACCTAGTATAGAATCAACTGTGGTATGTTGTTGTCCTTCCATTACATTATAGTTGCCTTCTTTATCAACATTGACATAAACAGGAGTGTTAAGAACATGTTTCCAGTTATGTAGCATTTTTGTTTGAGCTTCTATAACTGCTCCTCTTTGTGCAGGACGTTTTCTGCTTAGTTCAGATCTTTTAATCAACTCCACAGTATATGGGTAACCGTTTTCAAAAGAATCTTTTTCATCTTTATATTCATTTCTAAGTTCTTGTAATTGCTTATCACTAATACCTATAAGGTGTTTAGATGTTTCTGCTAATTCTAAGAATGTTTCGTGAATACCTAACTCAGTATTTAATTCTGAATTAGGATCAAAAGGATTATTCTCTTTTGTAAAATCTGGATTACCTATTTGTGGGCTCATTATTTAACTCCTACATCAAGATCTGCTACACCATTGTCTTGCATACCTTGTTCTGAGAAATCACAGTATTCAGTATCAATACCATTCTCTTGTAGTTTTAATCCTACAAAAGGACCTACTGCTGTATCTGTATATATTTCCCAAATACTATCATGTTCTACTTTAGCATGATACCAAACATCTCCATCAGACTTGTCTTCATATTTAATAAGTTCAATTGCTCTTACAAATATATCTTTAGGACTGTTTGGTCCAATAGCACCTTTGATGTTTTTATCTTCAGGGTTTCTTGTGTAATAAGAATCCTGTGATAATTGACATGTTTCGTTAATATCAAATCTTGTTTTTGTTGTTACTAATTGCATAAAATCTCCTACCTTTTTATTTAATTTATACAACTATTATAGCAATTTCTAAGTATTTGTCAACCTTTTTAGACGTTTATTTTCGAACCAAACTCGCACATAAGTCTTTCTTATTATTGCAACTGTGGTAAAAACTATGTTCTGTAAAATAACAAGTTGTATGTTTTCTGTTTGAGTTGTTGACACAATGCCTATCCAGTTAGCAAACTCTATAATAAGAAATCCTAAGGGTACATTAATTGCAAATGCTAATGCTGTATCACTTACTGATTCTTTAAATGCCTGTCCCTTACTTGCTTTAGCCATGTGTAAACTCTCCTTCCATATCATTGTTTATCTGCAATTTAGTAAAAGGTTTACCGCCGTATGTTAATTTAAATAAAGCATAATCATCTGGTTCTTCAAATACTGCATCTACTTCAAGTACAAGATATACTCCTTCGTCGTTCCAATTCTTTTCAAAACTTACAGTACCACTAGATGTTTCTGCCCACTTCCAATAATCTCCTAACGTATTATGAACAGCATTATCATATATGAAATCATAGTCACTACTGTCTTTTAATTGTGCTTCTATGATTCTTACTCTCATACTACAATATATCGTCCATAAGTTTTGATTTACTGTCTTGTTCGCCTCTACTTACACCAAAAGTTTTATTATTTTTACGTTTAAAAAACATACATATTCCATATACACTTATAATAAACCAAAATATTTCTATTACCCAACTAGCAAGATTAGGTGTGTACCATAAACTTACACTAACTAGAATTGCTACTAGCATATTATTAAAACTATACCAAAAACCTTTTGGGTCTATGCGATCAAGTTGTAGTAATGCATAAGTTATTATTAGTAATGCAACTCCACTAAAGCCAATTAAGTCTGGTATTGTAATCATTCTTTATCCTTTTGTTGTTCATAGTCTTCCCAGTCATGAGGTGTACCAGCATTAGGCTTACTATTTTCTATTGCTCTTTTCCAAGCATGATCTTGTAATGTACTAGGAAGTTTATCAATTTTCTTCTTAGCATCACTTCTTTGACTGGCCGCAAGTGGGTCCATTAATACTTTCTCTCTTTCTGAAAGTCCTTTATCCTTTCCAAATATCTTATCCCAATTATCTGCATACTTTGTGTTATCGCTATCTTTTCTAGCAGAACCTTTTCCACCATGCCATTTGCCATGTCCTTTAGGTATTTCTGTCATAATATTTTCTCCACTAAGTTCATCATCACTGCTGTTCCTGTTATGGCACTACCTATCATAATTGCTTTATCGTTCCAACAATGTCCTACATATACCCATGCAATTGCCGAAAAGGCGTATGCTATTTGACCTGCTGTTGTTAGGTTTGCACTAATTAAAAATACTCCAATGACTGCTAGGACCGTTGCTACCCATTTGATATAACTATCTATACCACCTATTGGTGTACTTGGTGCAAATATATCCACTTGCTCTTGAGCTTCGTCTAGTTCTTTTTTAAGTCTGTGACGTTCAGCATTCAACTCTCTTGCAAGTTGTCCTGCTCTACTAGTGTTATCTAGTTTACCTACTTCTTCTTTAAAGGACTTTTCCATTACGCCACCATTAAGTATTCTGTTATAAGAGTTCTCAAAAAGAAGATAATACCTACACCATTTAAAAGTATAAGTGCTCTGTCTTTCCATAACAAGCCTACTATCATCCAGCCTGTAACCCCTATTAAACTAAGAACAATATCATAAAATTGTAATCCGTCTATACCTCTGATGCTCATACTACTTAATATAAACACACTTGCTACCCATTTAATATACCAACTAAGGTCTTGCTTAGGTGTAGCACTCTTTTGTATTCGTTTACTATTTTTAATTTCATCTGGATGAAATTCGTTTGTTTTATTTTTAGCCATTACGTCTATCCTGTGCCTGTTCCTTTTTAAGTTTTTCTAATTTTTTATCTATTGGTTTTTGTTGTGCTTGTTTTTGTGCCATTTTTCATTTCCTTTTCAAATTGTTTTTCTGTCCATGTATGAAATTCCTTATACTTTCTAAAGTGTGGTATCCTTTCATATGTTTCGTAATCATAATCGCAATTACTACACCATTTTTCTATTGGGTGATCACATACAGGAAACTTATGATAAGGAGATACTAGTATGCCTTTACTTGCATAATAATTTCTAAGTACTTCCTGGTCCTTATCTGTCACCTTATTACCACTTATCTTGATTTACTCCTGCGTCATTAAATGTTGCTGGGGGTTGTCCTTGACTATAGTCAAACGGTGTACTTACTTTATATGGATTACTCAATTCATTTCCTATATATTTAAAATTTTTATAAACAGTAGACGGATTAACATGATCAAAGTATCTATCCACACAGGTATTATGTTTTTCTGCGTATGCTTCTACTTCTTCATATTGCCCATATACTAATTGTCCGTCATTTAACTTTGCTAACTCCATTAACCTCTTCTCATCCTTGCAATATCCTTTGCTTGATCTGTGCCTTTCATTACAGGTACTGCATTACTTTTGTGCATAGTAGCAATACCCTGTATAAGGTCGCCTGTGTACTTCATAGGCTCCTTCTTACGCATGCCTTCTCCTTTAGTATTAAATGTACCGTCTTTCATCTGCTGTTCCATAAGACTAGGATATTTTTCTCTATGCTTTGCATCTTCTTCAGCTCTATAATTCCTTTGTGATTCTGCATTTAATCTTGTAAAGTTTCTGTAATCTCTAGGGTCTGGCTTTTTACCTACTTTACCATAACAATAATCTATATACTCTTGTAATGTTTCATATCTCATATGATGCATGTGTCTGCGTTTCATAGATCTATTATGCTCACGCCACCTAAGTTCTAGTTCTTTTAGTTTACCTTTAGTGATCTTCGCTTTATACTTCTTAGTATTAATCATGGAAAACCTGTTATCTAAATGCATAGTCATACATCTATTATAACAGGTACTTTTATTTTGTCAACTACTTTATATTTAATTTAAATACTGATGCAGTAAGTTCTCCAAATGGTTTTGCTATGATTCCTAATCCAATTACCAAAAAGATGTTTTGAATTGTTTCTTTACTTAATTCAAAGTATGTGAATACTTCTGCTAAACCTAGCATAACTGCAGATATGATAGCAAAAATCCCTATTCCTAATAAAAAATGTTTCATAAATTATCCTATATTGACGTAAGAATGATTTCTTACTGTATTATATTAACATATCTAATAGTTTTGTCAACTATTGATTCATTAATTTTTCCACACAATCTATAAAAGATTGCTTTAATCTCGGTATATGTACATTATGTAAATGTTTAAAATTATAGTCTGCGATTAGCATCATTGCCTTCCATTCGCTTCTATCAGGCTTTTGCATTTCACTAATAACTTTAGCAACCATATCTGATGTAACATTTCTATCTGTTTGTATGTCATAACTTTGATCTATAAAGTCGCCGTAGTCTTTAAATCCTAAATTCTTATGATGATATTCTAAATGTGTATAGTCATTTATGTTTATACCAGGCGTATAATACATTATTTGTTTTAGCCACTTTTCAGATATGTTCACAAGAGCATTGTGATCATTTGTTTGCCAATCTGCCATATAGTTTTGATTAGTATCTACATTTAGATTAAAGAAAGTATCTGCCCACCATTCTGTTTGTACAAACATATCACGTTCTCTACCAAACTCTATATCGTTTGGCAATCTTTTGGGTGCTATCTTATTGAAATGCCTATCTGCAAATTCTTTGTTATTGATGCCATGCCATTTTAATTGTTCATGAAAGTAATCTGGGTGCTCACTACCTACATCACACATAGAATATATAAGTTTGTCTTCGTTTCCTATTACATCATATACAAAAAGAGAACCTAGCATTCTACATCTTTGGAACGTTGTATGTCCATTTAATGCTAGAAATAATGTTTTCTTTCTATCGTAGTCCTTTAGTTGCTCTACATCTAAATAAGGAATAGTACATGGATCGTCTTTAAGGTCAGGATCGTTTGCTGTAAGTATTTTACTAAGATGTAACCAGTCGTTTCTATAATGTATTCCTGTTACTATTTCTCCATCCATTCTAGGACAGTTTGTAAAAAATCCTATCTTGTTAATATCGTATCCTAGTTTATCTAGATAAACTTCCATTACATTATTTCTTATAGGAAAACTCTCAAATGTATCGTCACAAAATATTTTACCTTTAAACTCTTTAAAACAATAATCTAAGATATCCCAGTCCAATGTAATAAAAGTAATCCAATCCCATACTATAATTTGTTCACTATCATTGTATTCTCTTAAATAATCTAAAGTTCTATAAGGTTCTTTGTCTGCATTAATGTTTATGTATGTATAATCTAAATGTTTCCAAATGTAACTAGAATTACCTGAAGTAAATACTCCATTGTATCCATCATCATCGCCTTCGTAGTGTGTTTGAAAATTTACTTCTCTATCCATTTGAGATAGCATACTATTAAAGACATCCACAAATCCGTTCCAGAACTCTTTATTAGGTTCTTTTTGTCCTATATAATTATTAAATAATATTACTGACTGGTCCATTGTGTATAAAACCTATTAACTTCGTATTCAACAGGATAAGGAGGATAGTTTAATTTAGTCCACCTTAAACTGTGAGGCTTTCTATAATTAAGTTCGTTTTCGTCGCCAAATGGTTTCATCCATGCAACTACTCCTACCTCTTTGAACCATTTTTCGTTATGATAATCTTGATTATATTCTAACCAACTTTCGTGATTACCTGAACTTGCACTTGATATGTGATGTATAACATAATATCCCTCAGCAACATGAGAAACTCCTTCTCCATGTACATCATAGTAATCTATTTTATGAGAGTGTATGCAATCTAAGTCTAAATCTAACATTTGATTATGCAACTTCATGCCGCCATCTCTCATTCTACGAGCCAAATCTGCATCATCAAAATGTGTTACAACATAATTTTCATCTACTAAAAAGTCGTGTTCTATAAGATAATTAGGATTAAAACTAAATATTTGTCCTAAATTATATACTTGCCCTGGATCATATGTGTCCCATTCTGATCTATCTACTTGAGGCCAAAAAGGTATTTCATGCTCTTGCCATTTGTTAGTAAGTAAAACATCTAGTACCTTTGCTACATCTAATACTTCTACATCTGCTTGTAAAAGTATTGCTCTATTTAATTTTAATAAACTGGCTACACGAAATATCCAATTATAGCCTCCTGAACTTCCTATATTGTATTCAGCACCGTAATAAAAAGAGTTGGTATCTTTACACCATTGCTCCATTTCAGGTTGGTTGCCGTTATCTAGTACAATAAAAGAATAATCTGAATACTTTGAATTAAATACTTCTGCTGGATTAAATGTTATCCATTGTTTGGCTTCACAGAATGTAAGTAGGAATACTACTTTATCTTTAAGCACCATAGTCTTGTAACATTTTACGAATCTCTAGAGCATGTTGCTCCTCCATTCCTATCTGTCCTCTGGCATACTCCTCTAACATAATACTAGCATCAGCAACTTCACTTAATAATTCTTTATATTTAGATACTGCTTTCTCTTCATGCTCTTGGCTTTCTGTAAGTATCTGAAATACACTATGGTCATGTGACTCTTCTATGTGTGCAATTTTTTGTGTAGGATGTCCGTCCATACCTGTAATATATTCACCTGCTTCTAAGGCATGTGCCAAACTTTCGTTTGCTTGTTCCTGTAAGAATTGTACAATAGGTATTCTATTAGGACCTCTAACCATTAATGAGCTGTGAGCATATCTTACAACTCCAGCCATTTCTAGTTCTATAATTTCGTTTAATATTTCACAAACACGTTGTTCGTTAAGTTCTCGCATTTCCATTTATTCTCCGTCATAGTACTCAAGACGTTCTATATCATCTTCAGTGGTTTCTTCGCCATATTGTATCTCTATAATATGACATGGTTCCTCATCTCTATTTACTATTTGGTGCCATTCTCCCTTTCTAACAATAAAAACTTGGTCAGTATGGATAGTATAAAACTCATGTATTTCAGGATTATGCTCTAGCCTACCGTGTTTAACTTCACACTTGCCATGACTTACAAACCAAATCTCATCTCTTTTAAAATGTCTTTGGTAACTAATACCCTTTCCTGGTTCTATAATAAGTTCTTTTACTTTAACTGCTGAGTCTTGAAATAGATTACTAAATTCTCCCCATACTCTACGTTCTGTTGGGTATTGCCATTCTTTTAATATCCAACTACTACTATTGGATTTGTTATTGCCACCAACTCCAAATTCAAATTCGTATCCTTCTACATCCATTTCAGGTATATTATCTTTACCTCTATCACCTCCATTAGCAAAGATTAGTTTATAGTTTGGATACGCATTTTTTATATGTTCTAATGTACTGCACACAGAGCCATCTTCATCTCCACCTGCAAATACATTATCAACTATATCTATATGTTGTATAATATCAGCACGTTCTTCAAAAGGCATAAAGGGCCTGCCTTTCTTTTTAGTAAGCCAGTTATCATTATTAAGTATTACAATTAATTTTTCGCCAAGTTTTTTGGCTTCTCTGAATAAGTTTAAGTGTCCTGAATGTAATGGATCAAAGCCTCCACTGACTACAACTACTGTCTCTCTATGATTTGCCACGTTCACGCAACCTTCGAATTCGTTCTTTAGCCATCCATGCTTTTCGTTTTTCTCTTTTGCCTTTTAAATGTTTAAGTCCTACTACCTCTGGAGGCATCCATTCGCCCCTCATAATTTGCTTATCTATTTCTTGCTTAGTTTTCTTTTTAGCCTGATCCTTTAAACGTTTACGTTTAACTGAAGGCTTTTCGTAGTATTCTCTTTTGGAAATTTCCTTTTGGAAATCCATTTTTTCTAAAACTTTTTTAAGTCTTCTGATTGCGCCATTAACATCGTCGTTTCTTACTTCAATGTTTCTACCTTTAAATTTATCTAGGAAATGCTCTTTTCTTTGTGGCTTTCTATCTTGCCTGTATTGTTTCTTGTGTTTCTTAAAAGTCATTAATTCCTCTATATAATTTAAATTTTGTGTCTATCTCTTCTCCTGCTTCTGTAACTAATACAGGATGGTTTTCGTTTTTATACGGATACTTATCTAATTTAATGATCTTTACACCCATTTTATTGAACTCTTCTATCCTGTACATAAGATTTGTTACACTATTATCTATTAGACTTTTTATAGATCTTGCACCAATTTTACTTTTAAAACATTTTTCTGCTATAAAATCTAAATAGTCTTCTCCAAACTGCAAGTCTATTCCATCTAATTCTAGTAATGCATTTACCTGTTGTAACGTACTATTTTTAATATCTGTTAATAACATTCTTAATTGTTTCTTATTCAATTGTTCTAGTGTTGCTATAACAGGAAGCCTACCAACTAATTCAGGAATCAATCCGTAGTTGACAACATCTACATTTACTATATTGTCTAGTAATGTATTACGTTCATCACCACTTACAATTCTACTATTAAATCCTATATTGCTTTTACGTTTTATTCTCTTCTCAATAATATCTTCTATGCCTACAAATGCACCACTTAATATAAACAATACATTGGAGGTATCAAATTCTGTATAATCGTCTCCAAACTTTTTACTGTTCTGTAATTTAATCTTAGTTGTTGTGCCTTCTATTAATCTTAGTAATGCTTGTTGTACACCTTCTCCACTAACATCTCTAGTATTAGTATTGCTTTCACTACGCCTTGCTTTTTTATCTATTTCATCTATAAATACAATTCCTCTTTGAGCAAGATCAATATCAAAATCTGCTAAAGTAAGCAATCTTTCTAATACACTTTCTACATCCTCTCCTACATAACCAGATTCAGTAAGTGTCGTTGCATCTGCTATAGCAAATGGTACTTTTAATTTATTTGCAAGAGTTCTAGCAAGTAGTGTTTTACCTGTACCTGTTGAACCCATTAGAAGTATATTGGATTTTTCTACTACTGTATCTTTAATTAATTTACTGATACGTTTATAATGATTGTACGCATGTACACTTAATAGTTCTTTCGCTGAATCTTGACCTATTACATATTCGTCTAAGTAATCTTTAATCTCTTGTGGCTTTGGTATGTCATCATATGACATTCCATGTATATCTAAATCGTCTGGATTTTTATCTATAATATCATAACTAATTGCTACGCATTCGTTACAAATATATACGTTTGGTCCTGCAATGAGTTTTTCAACCTGTTCTCTGTTCTTACCACAAAAATTACAAGTTAAGTTCTCATTATTTGTTTCGCTCATTTTTTACCTAAATATCTTTTATTAGTCTCTGGTTTGTCTGTGTCTTTAGGTAATGGCATCGCCCAAAATCCTATTTTCTTTTTAACGTCTTCTTCAGAACTTTTCATTAACAAATTATATATATCATCTTCACTTAAATCTTCTTTGTTTAACTCGCTCTGTGCCATCAAACGAGCCGCCTCTCTCAAATCTTTGCTAGAGGCTTTTTCTATAACCTCTGGTTCTTTAGAATTTATATCCTCTAAAGTATTTTCCAATGCCTGTATCTGTTGTATGTATCTTCTTTCCTGTTCACTTGCTAATGGCATTACTACTTCTTTGACTCGCTCAGGTCCTGGGACTTCAACTTCTTTGACCACCTCGACAATCTTCTCGACCTCGACAGGTTTCTCAACAATTTTTTCCTTCTCGACGATCTTCTCGACTTCAACTGGAACCTCCCTTTCAACAATTACTTCTTTAACCACTTCAACCGGAACTTCTATTTCTTTTTCTACTACTACCTCTTTAATAACTTCCACGGGCACTTCTTTTATAACTTCTATCTCTTTAGGCTTTTTTGCTAAAAGTTTCGCTTTGTCTTTTAAGTCTTTTTCTTTTTCCTTCAAGGTAGATTTTAAGTCTGTTATTCTTTTTTTTAGATGTTGTTGCCCGGCACTTTCTGCCATTGCCACTGCGGCATCTTCAGCCGCACTAGGTACATCAGGACCCTTTAATATTTTTTCTTTTTTAGGTGTGGTTGGAGGGTTTTTAGGACCTGTACTTTCTAAGTTTATACCATACCTAAGTAGTGTTTGGTTGGCCGCAATAAGTAACATAATTGCTAAAGGATCAAAAACAAAAACAAATAACAATATGAATATTCTTACTGCTTCGTCCATAACACTTTGCTCTGAACTTCCGTACAAAAGTTCTGCTACATATTTTATAGGACCTATTTCTCTTTCTAAGTCTCTTACTTTACTTTCTGCGTCAAATTTACTGTCCTTAAGTACGGCGATATTGTCGTAAATTGCGTCTATGTCGCTGTTAAAAGCATTTATCTTTAAAATGTTCTCATCTTGTTGATCTGAACTTGTATTTCTAAGTCTGTTTATTTCTGCATTGGCACCGTTAATTGTATCTTGTGCTTGTTGTCTATAATTGTCTATGTTTGCTTGTTGTTTATCAATATCTGCTTTAATATCTGCACGTTGCTGTTCTTGTTGATCGTATAAGTCGTTTGCCTGTGCAACATAATCTATTTTTTCTGTAGTGTCTCCTTGGAATATACCACCTTCATCTGTAACAACAACCTCAACACCTTTATTTCTTAAATCATTTACTGCTTTATCTAATACTGCTAGTTGATCTCTGAGTCTATCAATTTGTCCTTGTGCATAATCTATATCGCCTTGCACTCTTTCCCATGCACCATCTCTAATTGTTTCCTGTTGTGCTATACTTTCACTTA
>MDSV01168888.1_pt1 | contig 12111 bp, 9 predicted proteins | sample 810851 | NCBI WGS metagenome assembly MDSV01 (sample SAMN05326640, study PRJNA326480) | marine metagenome | isolation source: seawater | place: Atlantic Ocean: North East | collected 2012
CAATTCTGTTTTTCCTTCAAAAGTAAAACCTTCTTGAAATTGGGATTTAACGGATAAGGTGGCCATTAGTAGAATTAAACCCAATATATTATTCATTGCCTTTTGTTTTTTTTATGTCGTTATTATTCTAAAAGGGTTGCTTAACTCTTTGGGGAAATTATAATGAACATAAACGAATAGATGCATTCGAATGACTAAAATGTATGGATATAAAATGAGGGTTTTTCTTTTGTATGAATTCAAATGGAATCTTTAACTTTTGACCACTTTATTTTGCCTTGATAATGAGAACATCAATGCCAAACACATACTTTGAATAATTGACTGGTGCACTTTCTTTTGAGGCAGTTAAAAAAGATATGGTGTCTATTTTGAGATAAAAAAAGAAAAAAGGGATTTGTATGTCTTTTAAATTCAACAATTGTTTTAAAATCAATTGAAGGTTTTAAAATAAACAAATCTCCTTTTCTCTTTTGATAATTGTTAAGACATTCACCTTAAGAATTAATCTCTCTTGCTTCTGTATCTTCTAATGACAAGGAATACGATAGCACCAATCATTAATACCGGCCAAATTGCAGTGATAACCACTAGGAAATTTTCTAAACCTGCCCATCCTGAATGTAGGGCTTTACCAAATCTATTTGGAGCCTCTTTATCCTGCTTTTTTATTTGTTCGTAAAACTCAACATGGAGAGTTGATAAGGATACTTGATCTTTTAATCGGCGTAATCTTTTTTCCGCGCTTTCAATCTCTTCCCTTATTTGGCCAATTTTTGTTTCAATAGTCAATACATCTTCAATGTCTTTCGCCTTAGCTAAATGCTGAATGTATTTTTGCTCTACCATTTTTCGAGTGGCAATTCTTGCTTCTGTATCAACATACTGCTCGGTTACGTCCTGAACTTTTATATTTTTTTGATCGATGGAATAAGCACCACTGCATACCGAATCCAGCATCTCCTCAAAAGTCGAACTGGGCATCCTGATTTCTATATCGGTTCTTATGCTCCATTCATTTCGAGTTTGCTGCTCAAAGGAAATAAAACCACCTAACTTGCGTACTGCCCATTTTATATCGGCCTCGGTTTGCTGAATATTTTTGGTTTCAAATTTCACATTACCACTTCGAATTAATTTTCTATTAGCAAAGGCTTGCATCTCTCGATTAAAATCTCCTTGGTTCGCGTTTCCATAAGCACGCTCTTTTGCTATTCTACTGTTTACATTTGAGGTATGCGTTTGATTTTCTTGAAATGCCTCTGATTTTGCTGTTGAATCCATTTCTCCGACATTACAAGCTACAAGGGCAATGGATAATCCGACGCCTACAATTGTGTTTTTTACGATTTTTTTCATGACTGTATTTTTTTGATTTTTTCCCAACAATATCGCTGGGGTTTGGTCAAACTTAGGCAAGGATGTATCTTAAGGGTTGAAAAAGCCTTGTAAGCGTTTTGTAAAACGTTTTACAAAAAGGTAAAAAACTGTTTTTCAGTATTTTGAACGAAAAAGAAGCACATCAATTCTCAAACCTTAAAAAGGAAGTTGCAGCAAAAATGAGCCGTGATTTCAGTATGAGTTCGTCGGAAATTACCGACTGGAAGGGTGAGGATATTGTGATTTTTCAGGAGGCACTTTTACATCAAGTAAAGGGACAAATAAGTACGAAGTGGTTTTACACACACATGAAATCTTCGAGTAAATCTCTCCCCAGAATTGATGTACTAAATATGCTTTCACAGTTTGTAGAGTATGATAACTGGGCCGACTTTTTAAATCGAAACTCAAATAAAAAGAAAATTAAACGCAAAAAAACAACATCACTATTAATCTTCTTTTTAACACCCATTTTGATTTGGTCGATTACGAATTTTATACATCCAAAAGATACTTTTTACACAATTTCTATTATAGATTTTGACACGAATGAACCGCCTGAAAACCCTATTGAGTTTGAATTGTTAAAATCAGATGAATCTTCTCAAAAGATAACTACTGATTCACTAGGTCAGCTTGTTCTTCCCGTGAACGAGGCCTTGAATATCCTGGTTATTAAATCACCTTATTACAAACAGGATACCTTACAACGGAAAATTATGAATGAGGGCGGGGAAATTTTTAAAGTAAAAACAGATGATTACGCTTTAATGGTACACTACTTCTCAAAATCTAAGGTGAAAGATTGGAAAAGACGACGACGAATGTTGGCTAAAATATTTCATAATGAAGCCGAAATCATTGAGGTTTATAAGGGTACTTACGGAATTGAAAAATACACAAAACAAGAGTTCATTAATAAAATCACAATGCCTCTAACGAGTTTAAAAACTCTTGAGGTAATTGATACGCAAAGACAAAATGGTAAAATCATTAAAATGAGAGTAGCACAACAGTAATGAAGTATTGCATTCACATAATATACTTAGCCTTTTTAATAGGTTGTAGTGCCGGTGAGACCAGCATGGATAAATATGCCCCACAAGATTTTGAATCTAACGAGGTAATGAAAGAGCTTAATACGGCACCCACGGAATTGGATTCATTTGAAATGAAGCAGTACATTAAATTGAAAATTCAAGACTTAATTGAACTCCAGAAAGTATTGCATAATCCTGAATTGGATGATGAAATGAAGGGATATGCTAAAGAGATGATTTTAAAAACCTATCCCGATGAAAAGTTGCTCAAAAAAGAGTACCAAATCAAAGCATACAATATCGCCCCATTTATAAATGGAAATGGTACTAGTAAAAGTCCAATTGAAAAAGTAGCTTTTGGAAATTCAGAAGGGCAGGTTAACAACTGGCAAATCAGCCTTGAACTTTATCAAAACGACACACTTGATCTTCGGCTTCATTCAGCCAAGTCGGATAACGGAATTAAGTTTATGATGAAGGTCCAAGGGGATTAGTATGCATCCTTAATTGGCCTTACTAAAACGCATCAGGATTTGTCTTAAAAAAACAACTCGAATTGGAAACATTTGTTCAAAATATATACCTCACAAAAAGAGAGAAACTAAGGTGCTCTTATTGTAAAAAGCCAGTTCGATTTGGAGAGGCGTATGTTGCCGAAACCGAAAATCATAGAGGAACCTGTTTTACTTGTTCGCCATTTGTGAAAACCACTTTTTTAGAACCGGGAAATGCTGCTTTAACACGCCGTTCTAAAAAACATTCCAGTGTTTGTGGTATTTTGTTTCAATGGAATAAAAGGCGAAGACGTTTTGAGAGAAAAGGCCAATATGTAGAGGCTAAGGCAATTGAATTAGCTCAAAAGGAATGTGAAGCTGATGCACAAAAACGCGCTTTAAACAATGAAAAAGCAGCTATTAAAAGAGCTGCTGACGATAAGATATACATAGCAGAATTTTCAAAAGCTATTCGAAAGCTTTATCCCAGCTGTCCTAAAAACCGAGAAGTAGCTATTGCCAAACACGCCTGCGAAAAATACAGCGGTAGGGTTGGTAGATCTGCCAATGCCAAACAGTTTGATAAAGCAATGATTGATTTAGCTGTAGAAGCTCATATTCGGCATAAGGAAACAAATTACGACAGCCAGTTCAATAAGGGAATTACAAAGCGTAAAATTCGTTCTAATGTAAAACAAGACATCATTAAAACTCTTCAAAAATGGAGAAGGCCTCTGAGGTGAAATTGCAAAAAAAGGAAAGAGAAATCTTTCTTTTTTAATGAGCTTATTTAAAAATCACATTCATTACTTCTTCACCAACTTTTGCGAGACACTTCCTGCTTTAACAAAGTAAATCCCGTTTTCAAAGATGGAAACATCAATTTCCATTGTGGATTTTTGAGTTACAAATTGCTTTACAATTTTTCCGGTTACATCCACTATCTGAACCTTCCCTAAAGCTTTAACTGCATTATTTTCAAGTATTATTTTAGCGTTTGCTGGGTTAGGATATATAATTAAAGGATTTTCTTGTTTTAATTCATCAATACCCTTAGAAATTTCAAAATTAGCCCAAAGTTCTATATCTCCTATACTACCTTTTGGTATGTAGGTTATTGGATTATTATACATTGGATCGGTATACCAACCAATAAAAGTTTGACCGACTTTTGTTGCCGACTTAAAAACAATACTGTCCAATTTCGTATAGCTTTCAGGATTTTGACTATGATTTGTAGCATTGCCAATATTGTAAATAATGTCATATCTAGGATACCCATCTAGCTTTATAATCCAAAAATCGTAACCTCCGTTGCTACCATCACTAATATCTCCATCATTACTGGTAGTTTGACCAGCAATGATATATCCACCGTCAGAAGTTTGTTGAATTGAACTTGCCTTTTCAAGACCCGAGCCTCCTAGTGTCTTATCCCAAACAATATTTCCATTTCCATCTAATTTCACAATCCAATAATCCGCTTGACCATTGTTAAATCTAAGATCTCCATCTTGACTTCGAGAACTACCTGCAAGTATGAAACCCTCATCAAAGGTTTGTTGAATTGAATATGCCTTTTCAAGATTAGATCCTCCTAGTGTTTTATCCCATACTTTATTACCATTTGCATCTAATTTCACAATCCAATAATCTGTGTATCCATTATTACCATCGCTAATATCTCCATCATTACTATCGGTATAACCCGCAACTATATATCCTCCATCTGAGGTTTGTTGAATTGAATGAGCTCTATCAAGTCCTGAACCACCAAGGGTTTTATCCCACAATGTATTGCCTACATTATCTAGTTTCACAATCCTATACTCAATTAAACCAAAAATATCATCATAATTATATCCATTGTCACGATGAGTAGTACCAACAACAACATATCCTCCATCCATAGTTTGTTGTATAGAATTTACATCATCTTTAGCTGAAACACCTGAGTTTTTATCCCATACTTTATTACCATTTGCATCTAATTTCACAATCCAAGAATCAGAACCCCCATTATTACCATCGGTAATATCGCCATCATTACTGGTTGTTATACCAGCAACAATATAACCTCCATCGGTAGTTTGATGAATTGATTTTCCATAGTCAGCTCCTGAACCACCAAGAGTTTTATCCCATACTATATTACCAACATTATCTAATTTAACAACCCAATAATCATATGCTCCATTATTACCATCACTAATATCTCCATCATTACTGGTAGTTTCACCAGCAATAATATAACTACCATCAAAGGTTTGTTCAATTGAATTTGCTATATCATAACCTGAACCACCAAGGGTTTTATCCCATACTTTACTGCCATCTACATCTAATTTAACAATCCAAAAGTCAATTTCATTATTACCATTAGAAACAGTATTTCCATTAGAAACAGTACCTACTACTATATAACCTCCGTCGGAAGTTTGTTGAATTGAATTAGCATTTTCGTTATATATCCCTCCTACTACCTTATCCCATGATACACTCGGCTCTTGTTGTCCTGAAAGTGAAAAATTGAGAATCAAAAATAGAAGAATTGTTGAAGCTTTGGAAAATGTGTAATTTATGTGTTTGAACATAGCTGGTTTTATTCCAGTTTTTAGAGCCTAAAATTAAACAAAAAAGGAGCTGTATTTGTTTAAAAGAATTTTAAAAACCATTCCAATAGGAATTGAGAGCACTATTTATATTTATTTTTCGTAGTTAGGATAAATTGTGGAGATTTATACAATAGACTAATATTAGTTCCCTAATTAATACTGCACCTTCCCTAATTACACCTTTTAAATTAATTGTTGCTTATCTATTTTGAATGTTCAACCAAGAACACAAGAGAATATGGATAAAACATCAAAGGAACTCAAAAAAAACTCTGCGAATTTAACAATTCAAAAATTTATACTTACGGCTTTCGCTATCCTGATTTCTCTTGTAGCCTTTCCTTGTGGAAATGAATACGGCCACAAGCTTGATGGAACCAAAATGCATTCCCAATATTTTTATTTAAGGCCTTATCATTTAAAATTTGACACGGTGAAATTAAGCAAACAAATTGCTGATTATGATGCAAAATATAGCATAACTGATTCAGCAACCTACCCTGTTCAATCCTTAGACAAGGATAAGACTTTGTCAAATAAAGCACTGGCCTTAATGAAGTTGGGTAATGTTTCAGATGCAAAAAATATTTTGGTGAATTTGGTTCAAAGAAACCCAAAAGAATACTCAATGATTGCCAATCTTGGAACGGCCTATGAGCTTTCAGGAGAACTGGACAGCGCTCTAAAATACATTTCCAAAGGATTAAAAATAAATCCAACATCGCATTATGGTAGCGAATGGATTCACGTAGAGTTGCTCAAAGCGAAAATAAAAAGAAAGAAAAGTAAGTATTACATTATTAAGAATAGCATCCTGAGTGACGAACTTTTGGAGAGTAAAAGAGATACTAGCAGAAGGGGGCGGAGACGTTCAAGAGTGCTGGATCATATTTACTGGCAGGTTAGAACGAGAGCTCCCTTCACTCCTGCTCCAAATGAGGTTATTTGGAATTTATTGTTTACCGCGGGAAATTTTGCTCAAAAACACGACACATACGAAAATGCTTTTTTAGCATTTGCATACTCCAGGAAGTATGCTTACAACTATGAACAAAAAAGAAAGTCTGAGGATAGGTTAAAGATTTTGAACAAACTACGCGATCAACTCCCCAAAGATAAAATGGTTGACCGTATGTTTTTTCACACTGTTAAAAGAGCAGATATAAATCCGGATTTTTTATTGATGGGACTTGATGAACTTTCGGAGTCTTTGGATTCTGTAAATACATTAGAAAACAAGTATTTATCCAAAATTGACAGCTTGGAAACAGAGTTAAAGAAGCCAAAACCTCAGCCTATTGTATCCAAGAAAATTGTACAACAACCTAAAAAAGAACAAAGTTCTAATCTACTATTTTATATCGTTATCGTCTCATTGGGTTTGACTACTGTTTTCTTTGCTCTTAAAGCGAGCCGGAAGGGGTAAAAGTTCATTGGGCTTTTTTGACTCTATTTTCATTTATCGTTTGTGGTTGTTTACCTTTGCTTTTAAATATCTTTGAGTTTTAAAATTCGATTCATTATGCCGAGGAGAGAAAGAAACAAATTTGTAAAAAGGGGGCAAATTCTGGAAATCCAGATTGAGGATTATGCTTTTGGTGGAAAAGGGATTGGACGCTTGAAGAGTGAACTTGGAGATTTTGTGGTGTTTGTGCCAAATTCCTTACCTGGACAGTTTGTTAAAGCTCAGGTTAAAAAATCGAGTAAAACCTATGCTGAAGCGAAATTACTGGAGGTAATAACTCCCTCAGAAGATGAAACGGAAATTCCATATCAGGAAATTTCGGGTGCGCCATACATTAAACTGCCTATTGAAAAACAATGGTCCTATAAAAAAGACAGTACGCTTGAGCTTTTTAAACGCATTGGTAAGGTAACCGATATTGAAGATAAATTTGATGAATTTGTGCATTCTCCAAGTACATTTCACTACCGCAATAAAATGGAGTACTGTTTCTCTGCTATTGGTTACGACAGGGAGGAAAAAACGGATGTGGATGAATTTACCATGGGGTTTAAAAAACGAGGTACTTGGTGGTGTGCAGAGGATTTAAACAAGGATTCGGGATTGTTTGATAAAGAACTGGAAGATAAGTTGAAGGAGGTCAAAGCGTATTGTCAGAATACTGGATTAGCGCCTTGGCATGGCCCTAAAAAAGAAGGGTTTTTTCGCTATTTTGTAGTACGAAAATCGTTTAAAACCAACCAATTGCTTTTTAATTTGGTGACTACCTCACACGATTTATCGCAATTTGATTTGCAAAAATTCGCTTCCTTTTTGGTGGAGTTGTTGGGTAAACATCGTGTTGCGGGATTATTGCATACTGTTAACGATGAGATTGGAGATAGGACCCTAGCCACCTCTGGAGATATTCATTTGGTTTATGGAGAAGAAAAGATTGTAGAAGAGTTATTGGGACTCAATTTTGAAATCAGCATGAAAAGTTTCTTTCAAACGAATCCAAAATCAGCTGAGAAGTTGTACTCTAAGGTTATTGGCTATGCGTTAGACAAGAAGGAAACTATTGATAATAATGTTGTATTGGATTTGTTTTGTGGTACGGGAACGATTGGTCAAATTTTAGCTTCTAAAAGTGAAAATGCTCAAATTGTTGGAGTTGATATTGTGGAGTCGGCTATTGAAAATGCAAAAGAAAACGCAACTCGAAACGGTATAGAAGGTGTTCAATTTTATGCAGCTGACGTAGGCAAGTTTTTAGTGGAGCATCCTGAATATGCTGGTAAAATCAGAACGATTATCCTCGACCCTGCTCGCGCTGGTGTTGCGCCAAAAACAATGAAGAAAATCATCAATCTTGGAGCAGAAAGAATGGTTTATGTTTCCTGCAATCCAGCTACACAAGCTAGAGATACCGAGCTATTGAGCGAATCGGGATATTCCATTAAAAAATTCAGTTTAGTCGACCAGTTTCCACATACTTCTCACATTGAAACTGTGGTGCTTTTTGAGAAGTAAATTTGAATAAACACATTTCTTTTTTACCCAATTAATTTTGTCATTTGTAAAAAATGCAAAAATTAAGAAGGCTTTCTGCGCAATTCAATTATTATAATCTCCGTTATCAAGTTATTTTAGCAAAAAAAATATAATTTCACCAATAAATTAAAAACCACTAAAGTGGCATTTTTTTTGCTGTAAAAAATAGAAATTTAGTAACAAACCCAACTATATAATTGTTTTTGCGACTAATGAACCAAAAAGAGTACTATAAATTGAAATTTATACATCATTGGAATAGGTTGCATATTGCATGTCTGTTCTTACTTGTTTTTGGTGGTTTTGTGCATGTTCATGGTCAAGCATCAATTGAAACAAAAGACAATACAAATTGTCAGGGAGCTTCAAACGGGTGTGAATACGAAGGTCCTTCTATTTTAATTAATGAAATAAGTATAAGTCCATCCATGTATGATGGTTCATTGGTTTCTGGTAGCCTATTTACGGCTATGGAGGCAGAAGGAGAATGGATTGAATTGTATAACCCTAACGAATGTGACTCTGTTGATATTTCAGGATATATGCTTGGTTCCTATAACAGTCATGGAGGAGGTGGTGGCGGTGCACGTGGCATGGGCTATATTTTACCTCTTGGAACTGTTGTGCCGCCAAACGGCTTTGTGGTGATTCGAGGAAAAAAAGCACCTTTACCTCACCCTAATGCAATTGATATTATTGTAACTGAATTTGACAACAACCTCTGCTGGACAGGTGGAGCTACCAGCAGATTTTGGTTTCAAAACTGGGGAAGTTGGTTTGCTTTTTACGATCGAAACGGCGTACCTCAAGATGCAATTAAGTGGGGAGATCCAATAAGTAGTGATTTGAACCAAAGACCTTGTATTCCGATACAAAACTTTTTTTCTGATGATGTTAGTTTTGTATCCTCTTTTAATGAAATTCCTGGAAGTAGTTATTTAGGTTCAACTAGTGAAGGATTTAACTTTGTTCGATTGCCAGATGGTGGAAATTGGTCAAATTCTCAAGTACCTGAATTCACCTCTTATGGAAGTTGTAATCAAATTGGAGAATGCAAAAATGCTGAGGGATCAAGCACATGTAATGGGGAAGCCATAATAACACCAGAATTCGGAATTGGGCCTTATTCGTATTTATGGGACGATGACTTAGAACAAACTTCACAACAAGCCACCAAATTGTGTCCTGGAATTTACACTGTTAAAATCACCGATGCTCAAGGTATTCAAAAAGAAATTGAAGTGGAAATCCAAGAAGATTATTTTGAAATTGAATCTCTTACTTTAAATCAACCGTGTGAAGTAGGAAAGGGTAATGCCGTTGTAAATTTATTTTTTGATAATCCCTCAACTGAGCGCAATATTACTTATGAATGGGAACCGAATGTATCTTTTGATTCTATCGCAAGTAATTTAGAAGTTGGAACGTATACCGTAAGAGTTGATGATGGAGGTTGTTTTCACGATACAAGCTTTGTTATTGAACACAGTCAGATTACTGTAGATTTTTCTGCATCGAAAACAGCGGGTTGTATTGGTGAAGCGTTAAGTTTTGAAAACAATTCTACTGGAGTTATGGAGGGAACATCCTCCTGTTTGTGGACTTTACCCGACGGAACTACTAGCCATAATTGTGAAATGCAATACACGTTTAACGAAGCAGGTTCTTTTCCTATTACTTTAGAAATTACTGATGAAAACAACTGTAAAAAGGAATTAACAATTCCCAATATGATTCAAATTAACGACTATCCTAAAATCGAATTGGGCAATGACAGTTTACTGTGTGAAAATGAAACAGCTGTATTAAATGCTCCTCTGGGTTATAGTGAATATCATTGGGCACCAACTGATGAGATAACTACCAGTATACAAGCTTCTCCTATTGGGGAATACACATTAACCGTAAAGGATGAAAATGAATGCGAATCAGAAGGCAAGGTCACTTTAATCTCTGCTCCTTCTCCAAGTGTTAGTTTAGGTTCTGACACTTCTTTTTGCGAAGGGGGTAAAATCACCTTATCAATAGCCCCTGAAAACGAAATTTTATGGAGTACTGGAGCGACAACTACTTCCATTGAAATAGAAGAACCGGGGATATATCGTGTAGACGTTACCAATGAACACAATTGTTCTGCATTTGATGAAAAAATAGTAACCGTAGTTTCTTACCCAACACAATTAAACATCAATAAATCTGATACTATAGGTTGTTACGGAGATAAAAAGTTTGTAAGTGTTGAAAGCGATGCAGAGTTTATCCATTGGAGCAATGGACAGGAAGGTTTTGAAGGCTCTTTTGAGGAAAGTGGAACAATCCAAGTTTTTGCTAGCAATAAAGAAAATGGTGCCTTATGTTCAATAGTTGATTCTGTGGAACTTAATTTTTACAATTACCCCAAACTAAATAAAGAAGATACTTTTAACCATTGCTTTGAATTCGATAAAAATAAGACTATACGCACTAAAACTGTAGCCGCGAATTATGTCTGGGAAGGAACTCGAACAAACAGTCCTTACCATACTGTGCATTCAGAAGGAGTATATGATGTGGAAGTATACGATTATCCAAATTGTAAATTAAAGCAATCTGTTTTCGTGGAGGAAAAATGTCCTTTGCGTGTTTTCGTACCGAATGCTTTTACTCCAGGAAGCGGAATGAATCCCTATTTTTATCCAGTTGTACCCAATTATACTCACTTGGAATTTTATATATACAACCGTTGGGGACAACTAATTTTCAAATGTGATGATCCCAATGAGGCTTGGGATGGAACCTACAATGGAAAACCAGCTCAACAAGATGTTTACGTATGGAAAATATTCGTAAAAGGATACGACAAAAATTATCGTGTGGACCAATATCAAGCTGTTGGTACGGTGACTTTGATTAGATAGTGATTTTTTACAGCAGCATCTAAAATGTAGCACTAGTATTCATTATCCCACAACACCATTAATTGTTCAAATGATCCTCTCCATATATACTGAAGTAATTTTCGGGATCTTGATTTAAGTATTCTACCTCCTGAATAATTACTCGCTTTATCAGCCCTTTCATTTTTGATTTTGTGAATGCGTCCAATTGGCAATCAGCTGTTTCAAAGTGTTTTTTTAATAAGTCAGTTACTAAACTTTCGGTGGTTTCTAAAAACCCCTCTTCTATTTTTATTTTCTCTTTCATAGTCATTTCGTTTTTGAGTTAACTCTAAATTCAATTAGTTTAGTATACAAAAAATAGTATTTAAGGTAAAGCGTTTGAGAAATGTTTAAATCTATTTTAAGCAACTCTTTGTTTTTATTAGAGTGACAGATATCACACGCACGACAGAACAAATTAGCATGAAAATATATTGTTCATTTTTCACCATCAAAATAAGCATTCTCGCAGGACTTCTGTTTACTGCCCTTTTTGTTCTGTCATGCGACAAAAAAGAATGCGAAAGAAAAAATTGTACGGACGCTATTCCGCTATATTATGATCCCGTTTGTGGTTGTGATGATGTTACGTATAGCAACCGTGAGGAGGCAGAATGCAATGGAATTGAAAACTACACAAAAGGAGTGTGCGAGAAAGATTGTGAA
>MDSV01005192.1_pt1 | contig 12110 bp, 15 predicted proteins | sample 810851 | NCBI WGS metagenome assembly MDSV01 (sample SAMN05326640, study PRJNA326480) | marine metagenome | isolation source: seawater | place: Atlantic Ocean: North East | collected 2012
TTGCCCAAGGTTCATCATTTTCAATCCAAATAGTTTTCATACCCATTTCATATGCTGGTTTTAAATTTCTTGCAATATCTTCAATAAATACACATAAATTTGGGTCAATATTGTGTTTTTTAACTAACTTTTTGTAAGGTTCAATCGCTGGTTTAGGAATAAATTCAGAATCAACTATGTCAAAAATATCATCAAAATATTGGTTTACACCAATTCTTTGAGTAATATTTAATGCATGTTTTTTAGATCCGTTAGTAAAAATAATTTTTTTGCCACTGAGTTTTTTTAATTCCTCGCCAAGCCGAATATCTTTTTTTAGAAAATCAACATCTATATCATGAACAAAATCTAAGAATTCATCAGCATTGATTTTGTGATTTTTTATCATTCCGTTTAATGTTGTATTATATTCATGAAAATAATTTTTTTGTATTTTTTTAGCCTCTTCTCTACTTACATTAAGTTTTTCAGATATAAACTGAGACATTTTTTTATCAACTTGTTCAAATACCTTTGTTTTTCCAGAATACAAAGTATTGTCAAGATCAAATAACCAAAATTTTATCGATTTGAGTTCGTTCATTTTCTTATAAGAGTCCCTGATCCTTTATCAGAAAATAGTTCAAAAAGAATTGAATGGGATTTTCTTCCATCGATAATTACCACACCTTTAACTCCATTATTTACAGCATCAATGCAAGTTCTTATTTTAGGAATCATTCCTTCTTTAATAGTTCCGTCGTAAATTAATTTTTCTGCTTCTGATGACTTGAGTTCAGATATTAATTTTTTATTTTTGTCGTAAACTCCCTCAACATCAGTCATTAGCAAAAGCCTTCTGGATTTTAGACTTGTTGCAAGCGCCCCGGCGGCAGTATCAGCGTTAATATTATATATTTGATTTTTTTGATCTAATCCCATTGGAGAAATAACTGGTATAAAATCTCCTTTAATTAAATTTATTATTAACTCATTGTTAATATTATTAGGCGTACCAACAAATCCTAACACTTTATTTTTTTGTTCAACAAAAATTGAATTATTTTCTTTGACAGTAATAGATTTTGATTTACACCCAACTTTTTCTAAAGCGGAAACTATTTCTTTATTAAAATCTATCATAACCTCTTCTACAACTTTTATCACATTTTCATCCGTAACTCTTAGCCCCATAATGAATTTTGTTTCTATATTTAGCTCTGTCAATTTTTTTTTTATTCTAGGGCCTCCTCCGTGAACTACTAGTGGTGTTAACCCTAATTTTTTTAAAATACTTACATCATTAATAAAGTTATTGAATAAGTCAGGGTCCAAAAGAACACGCCCACCACATTTAATAACTATTTTTTCTTTTGAATATTTTTTAATATACTTTTGTATTTCAAAAGTTTCTGGTCCATTCTTTGGCCAAAATTCTTTTATTCTGTTTTCTAAGTTTTCAGCTAGAGTCATTAAATGTCTAGATAGTTTTTACTTTGGTTCCCCTCATGATCACCCATTGCTGCGCTATCGTTAATATATTATTTACAGTCCAATAGACGACCAATCCAGATGGGAATGGCGCTAATATAATTGTTAAAAATATTGGAAAAAACATAAAAATTTTTGCTTGAATAGGGTCTGGTGGCGTTGGGTTTAATTTTTGTTGAATAAACATACTTATACCCATTAAAATTGGCCAAGCTCCTATCATTAAAAAAGTTGGAGGGTCCCACGGAATTATTCCAAATAAATTAAATATTGAAGTTGGGTCTCTATCAGAAAGATCTTTTATCCATCCAAAAAATGGCTGATGTCTCATTTCTAGCGTTACATACAACATTTTGTAAATAGCAAAGAAAAATGGAATTTGTATTAAAACTGGCAAACAACCAGAAACGGGATTTACTTTCTCTCTCTTGTATAACGCCATCATTTCTTGCTGAAGTTTTACCTTATCTCCTTTATGTAATTCTTTTAATCTAACCATTTCAGGTTGAAGTATTTTCATTTTTGCCATTGATTTAAAGGAATAGTTAGCCAATGGAAAAAATACTAGTCTGATTAATGCTGTGATAATAACAATAGCAAAACCAAAATTGCCAGTCAGTTTGAAAAAGTAATCAATTATAAAGAAAAGAGGTTTTGTGAAAAAATAAAACCAACCCCAATCTATTGCTAAGTCAAATTTTTCTATACCTAATTGTTCTGCATATTCATCAATTACATTAACTTCCTTAGCCGCAACGAAGGTATTAATATTATTACTAATAGTGCTATTAGGATTTAGTATTATAGACTCTTTTATAATATAATTTGCTCTGTACTTACCTTTGTTATAAGAAAACTCAGATTTAAATTCTTTTCCACTTTCTGGAACAATAGCTGTTAACCAATATTTATCTGTAATACCCAACCATCCTTTTGAGCTATTGATAGTAAATTTTTCTTTCTCTATATCTGAATAATCTTTTTCTTTTAGTTCTTCACCAAATACTCCTAAAAAGCCTTCATGCAAGATATATATTTGTCTTCCCTCTGGCTTTCCATTTCTTGTGATTTGTGCGTAAGGATAAAATTTAAAAGATTTATTTGAGTTATTTTTAATTTCTTGAGTAATTTTAAATAAAAATTTTTCATCTAATTCAATTTTTTTTGAAAAAATTAAACCTTCTTCGTTATTCCATTCGAGCATTACAGGACTTTTTGGTGTTAGTGTTTCATTACCTTTAATTTTCCAAATTGTATTATCTAAGGGTAACTTTATTTTTTCATTACCACCAACTGTCCAGCCAGTTTCAATATAATACTCTTTACTAGAGTCTTTAGGATTTAAAAAAGTTACCCTAGTTTCATTATCAAGATTTTCTTTGTAATTTTTAAAAATAACATCATCTATAATTGCGCCTCTTAATGATATTGATCCTTTTATATTATTATTTTCAACTTTAATTCTTTTGGTATTTTTAATAGCTTCATTTCTAGTAATTTCATTTTTATTTTCTTCAACATCAATTGAAGGAGAATCAATATTTTTATTTACTGTAGTATTATTTTCTTTTAATTGTTGCTCAACAATTGGAGGCTCGAAAAAGGTTGCCCACACGACTAATACTACGGTCGAAAGTATAATAGCCATTAATACATTTTTGGAATCCATTTATTTTTTACCTTTATTTAATCTAGGTGCAGGATCGTAACCACTTCTTCCTCCCAAAATTTTGATTGGGTGGCATCTTAAAATTCTTTTTATTCCTAAATAAGATCCTTTAAGCAAGCCATTAATTTTTAAACAGTCTATAAAATATTCTGAACATGTAGGAAGATATCTACAGTTAAAAGGAAAAAATGGAGAAATAAAATATTTGTAAAATTTTATTAATTTTATTAAAAGCTTATTAATTAATTTCATTAGGCACCAATTTGTTTTATCTTTTTAAATATATTTTCTAGTTCTTTAAAAATAAGGGCAAATTTATCTTTGTATACATTATTTTTCCCAAAAATTACATAAGTATAGTTTACGTCTATTTCCCCTTTACCATTTAGAATTTTTTGTACTGCTGACTTTAGTTTACGTTTTATCTTATTCCTAATTACAGCATTTCCAATTTTTTTTTTCATAACAAAACTTATATTTAAATATTTATTATTTTTTTTATAGTCTACAAAATTTTTATCAAAATATATTGTAAAGTATTTATTTTGTATTTTTTTTTTCTTTAGAATTTTTAGAAAATGGCTACTTTTATTCAAGCTTTTAAATTTGATCATTATTGGGACTGAGATTAGGTAGATATTCTTTTTCTTCCTTTTGCTCTTCTTCTGGCAATTAGTTTTCTTCCGCCTTTTTTTGCCATACGCGATCTAAATCCATGCCTTCTTTTTCTAACAATTTTACTTGGTTGATATGTTCTTTTCATAAGATTTCTTTAGTTCTTCTTAAAATTTTTTGATATTTATAAGTAATAAGAACTTATAAGTACAGTTAAAAATTTATTTATGAAACTAAACCCAGGAAAGATAAAACTAATTATTGGTATAGCTTATTTGGCTATTGTGGTTACCGTATTATACTTTTTATTTTCTACGGTCGATATTAAGGATTTAACTAGTTACGAATTTATAAGATCTAACAGAGACACTATATTAAAATATAAAAATGAAAATTTTTTATTTTTAACTACTATCTTTTTTGTTTTTTCAGTGATTTGGGTCCTTTTACTAGGTTTCGCAATGCCCTTGCTTTTATTTTCTGGTTTTGTTTTTGGTAAGTGGTGGGGAATAATAATTGTGCTTACCGCTACAACTGCAGGAGCAACGTTGTTATATATTTTGGCTAGTTTCTTTTTTAAAGAAACAATCAAAAAAAGGCTAGAACCAAAATTTTTTAAATTAAAAGATCATTTTAATAAAAATGATCTTGTTTATTTTATGGGTTTTAGATTTATAGGCGGGGGAGGAATGCCTTATGCGGCACAAAATGTTCTTCCTGTACTATTTGATATGTCAATTAAAAAATATATTATTGCAACTTTTGTAGGTAGCATGCCATCTATGTTTGTTTCTGTAGCGTTAGGGAGTGGTATTGAAAACGTTATAAATCAAAATATGAAACTTAGCTTTTATTCTGTTTTATTTTCTCCTGAAATCTATATTCCACTCATCGGTTTTACCATTATTTTAATTTTTGCTTTTTTAATTAAGAAACTTTATTTCAAAACTTAATTTTTAAGATTAATGTACTTAATGAGGCTATTTATTTTCAAAGTAAGACAAATGAAGCACAAAGTACATCTTGATAGTTTTTAATAATTTTGTTAATTATAAGAAAATTTAAGATTTTATTAAGTTAAAAATAGTAAATATATTTATTAATTATGTCCTTAAAAGTTTTATTTGTTGTTTATGACAATGGTTCATACGATCATGTATTTCCAATGGGACTAGGTGCTATTGGTGGAATTTTAAAAAGAGACGGCCACGAATTTGAAGTGTGGAACCAAGACATGCATCATTGGCCAGATGATTATTTAAGAACATATTTAGATGAAAATAAATTTGATGTAGTAGTGTTAAGTCTTATTGCTGGCTATTACCAATATCAAAAAACAAAAAGTTTATCAAAAGCAATTAATAATTCTAAAAATAGACCATTTTATGTGATGGGAGGATATGGACCAACCCCCGAACCAGAATTTTTTTTAAAAAAGACAGGTTGTGATGCTGTTTGCTTAGGTGAAGGAGAGGTTACAGTTTCCAAATTATTAGATGCCATAGAAAATAAAACTACACTCAAAAATGTGCCAGGCGTTGCTTGGTTAGAAAATGGAAAACTACAACAAACTCCTAGAGCTCCATTAGTGCACGATTTAGATTCTTTGCCACCAACACCTTATGAAAAGTTTCCTATGCACTATTATAGAATGTTAAGAATGCCAAAAACAAAAGCTACTGATTTTTGTTTCCCTTTAATGTCTGCTCGAGGGTGTTCGTTTAAATGTACTTTTTGCTATCGTATGGATCCTGGCTACAGAATGAGAACACCTGAGCCTTTATTAGATGAAATTGAAAAACTTCATAAAGATTACGGTATAACGTACATTGCATTTCAAGACGATTTATTAATGTCATCTGTTGAACATACAGAAGCTGTGTGTTTAGAATTTTTAAAACGTGATTTACCAGTTAGGTGGAACTGTAATGGGAGGTTAAATTATTGCAGTGAAGAATTATTACAACTAATGAAAGACGCTGGTTGTCGATTTATAAATTATGGAATTGAAAGCATGGATCAAACAGTTTTAAATAATATGAAAAAAGGTTTAAACCCAGAAATGATAACAAAAGGCATTGAAGACACTTTAAAAGTTGGAATAAGCCCAGGATTAAACTTTATTTTTGGTAACAAAGGAGATAATAAGCAGACAATAAAAAAAGCTGTTGATTTTTTAATAAAATACGATGACTTTGCTCAAAAGAGAACAATAAGACCGGTTACTCCTTACCCCGGCTCACCACTGTATTATGATGCTATTAAAATGGGATTGCTTGATAAAGATAATCCTGCAGAAGATTTTTATGAGAGAAAACACCTTAATTCTGATTTGATTTGTTGTAATTTTACTGAACTAAGCGATGAAGAATATTATGAATGTTTAAGATGGGCTAATACAACTTTAATGACAAATTATTTTAATAGACAAAAAACAAGTACACTTACTCAAATTGATCATCTTTATAGAGAAAAAGATGTTACTTTCAGAGGATTTAGACATAGCGGGGGCGCAGGACCAACAGGACCAACTTCTGAAAATTATCAAGCAAAAACAAAAAAAAGAGCAATTGCAATAGAAGGCAAGGAAGTAATGGATGGTATGACAAATTGGGAAGGGTCTCAGGTAGATGATGGAGAAAGATTTGCTGAAGGTTCTATTGGGGAAAATGGTAACAAAAATTTATCCAGTTTTGATAGTTATTTGAAGAAAAAAGAAATAAGAGCTCTAGCTAGAAAAGAAGCTAAGAAAAAAACTCAAAATATTGCACCCCAAAGTTAAATTGCTTTAAATATATCTAATTATATATTTTTTGATAATTTCATTAAATTTTCAATTCCTAATATATCCTCAGTTTGTATAAATTCATTATTTAAGTACTCGTAAAATTAGAACTCTTAAATAATTGCTTCTTATAGCAAGCTAAAAATTGCCATATTATTTAAGTAACTTGACAATATAGTGACCAACAAAGTAAAAGTTATTATCACTCAATGGTAAATTTATGGGCATACATTACGATTATAAGTCAAAACGTGGCGAGAGGGCTATGTTAAAAGAAGCAAAAAGGAGAGCTCGCTTAGCCCAAAAGAGAGCAAAAAGATTATTGTCTTCACCGGAACCTGTGGAAAAAAAAGAAGTCAAAACCCATGATATAAAAAAAACAATAACCTTGGATGATTTAACTAATCCAGATCAAAAATAGATGAATGCATTCAAGCTCAAAACAAAAATTAAGACATCAAAAAATTGCGTTAGTATTAAAGAAAAATCTTAAAAAAAGAAAAATTTTTCAAAATAAAAATAACAAAGAGAATAAAAAAATTAATAAATGACAGTTTTATCAGATCGTTGGATAAAAAAAATGGCATTGGAAAAACAAATGATCAAACCATTTGTTAGCGAACAAAAAAGAAATAATAATATTTCATATGGATTATCATCTTTTGGGTATGATGCAAGAGTTTCAAATGAGTTTAAAATTTTTACTGATGTAGATTCTGCTATTGTTGATCCCAAAAATTTTAAAAATAACAGTTTTGTTTCTAGAAAAGTGAATGAATGTATTATACCACCAAATTCATTTGTTCTTGCAAGCACAGTAGAATACTTTAAAATTCCAAAAGATGTTATGGTTATTTGTTTGGGCAAATCAACATACGCAAGATGTGGAATTATAGTTAATGTAACTCCTCTTGAACCAGGCTGGGAAGGTCATGTTACACTAGAATTTTCTAACACAACTCCTTTACCAGCTAAGATTTATGCTAATGAGGGAGCGGCCCAATTCATTTTTCTTAAAGGGAGTGAAGAACCAGAAAAAAATTATGCAGAAAGAAATGGTAAATACATGAATCAAACTGGAGTAACTTTACCAAAAGTATAATTTCAAAATTGATGCAAAAACTAGAAATTAAAGGTGGTAAAAAAATATCTGGAACGATCAATATATCAGGCTCTAAAAATGCAACACTACCCATTCTTGCTTCAACAATATTAACAAATAAAAAAATAAATATTACTAATATACCCATAGTAAAAGATGTTGAAACAATGATTGATCTTTTAAGATCAATTGGTTCTTCTGTTAAATTAAATAAAAATAAAAAAAAAATTGAAATTTTAAATACAGATAATTTAAAAACATTTGCTCCATATCATCTTCTTAAAACTATGCGAGCGGGAGTTTTAGTTCTTGGTTCTCTTTTAACAAGGTATGGTGAGGCAAAAGTATCTTTGCCTGGTGGCTGCGCAATTGGTTCAAGACCAATAGATTTACATCTTGATGCACTTAAAAAAATGGGAGCATTTATTAAAATAAAAAATGGTTATGTCATAGCTTCTGCTAAAAAAGGGTTAAAAGGTTGTTTAATTAAATTTCCCAAAATATCTGTTGGTGCTACAGAAAATATTTTAATAGCAGCTTGCTTTGCTAAAGGAAAAACAAAATTAAGAAATTGCGCATTAGAACCAGAAGTACAAGATTTGATAGTATTTTTGAAAAAAATGGGGACTAATATTCGATGGGTTGGCAAAAGAAGCATTGATATAATTGGAATTAATAAATTAAAGCCTACAAAACATAAAGTTATTTTTGATAGAATAGAAGCGGGGACTTACATTATCGCCTCAGCTTTAACAAGAGGAAATTTGAAAGTTAACAATGTAGATCCCAAATTAATGAAAACAGAGATTAAAATACTAAAAAAAATGGGAGTAAATATAATTGAAAGAGGAAATAGTTTATTTATCAATAATCTAAAAAAAATTAAGGGAACTAAAATAAAAACAGAACCCTATCCAGGCTTTCCTACAGATTTGCAGGCACAAATAATGGTTTTGATGACACAGGCAGATGGAACGTCTGAAATAAAAGAAAATATTTTTGAGAATAGGTTTATGCATGTTTCTGAATTACGAAGAATGGGAGCACAAATAGATATTAAGGGAAGTAGGGCAAAAATTTTTGGAAATAAAAAATTGAATGGCGCAGAATTAATGGCTACAGATTTAAGGGCTTCAGTTTCTCTAGTACTAGCAGGCTTAGTTGCATCCAACAGAACAGAAGTAAATAGAATATATCATTTGGATAGAGGCTATGAAGAAATTGAAAAAAAATTATCAATGTGCGGTGCTCAAATTAAAAGATCAAAATGAAACTAGATGACAAAATTGGTCTTAAATTAATAGGAAAAAGTGAAGACGATATAAAGACTATATCCGCATACTTGCAAGATAGTGTTGCTACTATAAAAAATATTGTATTTTTAAAAAAAAATAGAACTTTTTTAATGCTTGTAAGTAGGTTTATGTGGGAGGATATGGAAAAAGGAGCTTTTAGATCGAATAAAAGAATAAAATGTGCTGTAAAATTTGAAGAAGTAATTAAAGCAGAATCATATAATATTAATCAAAAAAATAAAAAAAAAATATTAGAATTTCTAGCTATCAAGTGTAAATTAAACTTAAATGAGTTATTCGAGATAAAGATTTTTTTTTCAGGAGGGGGCATAATTACTTTAATTTCTGAAAGCATCGATATTATTTTAGATGATTTTGGAGAACCCTGGAATGTAAAGTATGTACCTAAACATAAAATTTGAATGTTGAAATATGTTTAAATTTTGAATAAAAGTTTAAATATAATAATTAATTAAGGAGTAGTATTGGCTAAACAAGATTTTCTCGAATTCAAAGGTAAAGTTACAGAACTTTTACCCAACGCAATGTTTCGGGTTAAACTGGAAAATAATCATGAAGTTTTAGCTCATACTGCGGGAAAATTAAGAAAAAACAGAATAAGAGTACTTACTGGAGATAATGTGTTGGTAGAAGTTACTCCATATGATTTGACTAAAGGTAGAATTATTTTTAGGTTCTAACTAAGGCCAGGTAGCTCAGTCGGTAGAGCAGAGCCCTGAAAAGGCTTGTGTCGCTGGTTCGATTCCAGCTCTGGCCAAATCCAAAGCGCGCTTTGATACAAATTAAAATCATGAGCATTTTGAAATTCCATTAACGCCCAGTTTATAAACAGGTTCTAACCCAAATGCAGGTGTTTCGTCCACTTCCATAACCTCAACTTTTTGTTCTAAAACTTTGAATTTTCCATTTCCTAAAATTGAACAATAATCAAAAGATTTTTCTTTAAAGCTTTTTATTAAATTTTCTCTTATTTTTGTTTGTTCTTCTAATTTTGACCATTCACCAATTATTAAAATTTTATAAGTATTTTTTCCTAAATAAATATCGCTACTTTCAATAAAACACTTCTTGCTTGACCCACTTGGTTGAACACAAACACCCTCTCCATACTCATTACCTTCTAAAAAATTTCCAATAAATTTAGATCCATTAGTGAATACAATAGTTCCTTTTCCACTAGGTTTATCAAATTCAAATTGGCCTGAATATTTTTCTCCACTCTCAAATATTGCGGTACCAGTTATCATTTCTCCATTCACGAATTTACCTGAATGAATTTTTCCTGAAGAAAAAGTGTATTTACCTTCTCCATGCTGTTTTCCATTTTGAAATTGTCCTTCATATTTATCACCATTTGCTAACAAAAATTTTCCAACTCCATGCAATTTTCCATTTTTGTACTGCCCACTATATTTTGAACCATCTGATAAAAGGAATACACCACGTCCATTACGTTTATCATTTTTAAACTCTCCAATAAATTTTCGACCATCTTTCCATACCTCGATACCATTTCCATGTTGTTTAGCATTTTGCCATTCACCTATATATTGATAATCATCTCCCTTAAATATTCCCTGACAATTTGTCCAGTTTTTTATTTCATTTCCAACACATTTTGGCAGAGAACTTTTAAAATTTACTTGTTTTTTATTTTCTTTTTTTTTAGGTTTAAACCAATCTGCTTTTACGTTTAAGCATAAACCCTTATTTTTTTTACCCTCAGGTTTTACAAGTCCAATCACGTCATCTTTTTTATACAATTGTCTAATTATAGAATTAGATTTAACATCTAAAAAGTATTGTGTAGAAAATTTTTTATTTGTTTTTTGGATAATTTCACTAATAATTCTGTCATTAGTGATTAATTTTATTTTATCTGTAAATTTCTGAACTGTTCCGTCTGATATTTTTAGAGTAACATTAATAACATTTTTATCAAAATTTATAATATAGTCGCCCGAAACAGTTTCGCTTAATCTACAATCTTTAAAATAATAAGATTCAGCAAGCACAGGACTGCTAAATAATAAAAATAATAAAAGTTTTATTCTCATAACAATATAAGTCTATATCATATTTTTTGATCACACTATTATGCACTTAAGTTTTAAACAGAAACTCATAACTCATTTATTCAATCCATTAAATAACTATGCTTTTATATGACTAACCGTAATTTCTATTACTCGTTGAGCTGCGGTAAGGCCAAAATTTGATTATGTCAGCTATATTTTGCTTTAATATTTGAGTACATTTGACCTTGACATATCGTGGAAATTTATATTAAAGATCACATGTTACAGATTTATCTGTAATAAATTAATAATAATAAGGAACGTTAAATGAGTCTTAAAGGTAAAGTTAAATGGTTCAATGGAAAAAAAGGTTATGGTTTCATTGAGCGTGAAGATAAAGAAAAGGATGTTTTTGTTCATCACTCAGCAGTAAGAGATGCGGGTTTAAAGTATCTTAATGAAGGCGATGATATAACATTTGAAGTTGAGAACGGCGAAAAAGGACCTTCCGCAGTAAAACTGCAAAAAGCTTAATCGTATTTCAATAAATTTCACAAAATTTGGGATAGAACTTAATTAAAATATAAATTGGTGCTAACCCATAAAGCTTATTGCTAGATTGACTAATGATAAGTTAAAACAACAAAAAGTAAGGAAAGTTAAAATGAGTATAAAAGGAAAAGTAAAGTGGTTTAATCCTACTAAAGGATACGGATTCATCGAAAGAGAAGATAAAGAAAAAGATGTTTTCGTTCATACTTCAGCGGCTAGAGCAGCGAATATGGAGCTAAACGAAGGTGATGAACTAACTTTTGAAGTAGAGAATGGAGAAAAAGGTCCATCTGCAGTAAATCTTCAAAAAGCATAATCACATACAATCTGTTGTTGCAAAGTAAAATTATTATGATACTTTGCAACAATGATTAAAAAATTTAAAATTATTCAAGAAAAACTAAATACAAAACATCATTTTGTACATGCTAGGCTATTGCTTAGCTATTAATCATACATAAAAATTTTAATTTACAATAATATAATATAAAAAGGAGACATGCAGCAGTAGCTCAGTCGGTTAGAGCACTAGTTTGTGGAACTAGGGGTCGGTGGTTCGAATCCACCCTGCTGTACCAAAAAA
>MDSV01040845.1_pt1 | contig 12110 bp, 18 predicted proteins | sample 810851 | NCBI WGS metagenome assembly MDSV01 (sample SAMN05326640, study PRJNA326480) | marine metagenome | isolation source: seawater | place: Atlantic Ocean: North East | collected 2012
AAGCAGCGCTAAACATGTAAGGTGGTAGGTTTGGCGGTAGCGACTACAACGACGAGCCATAAAATTCTGGTCTTTACACTGTAAAAAGTGTGAAGATTCAGGGTTTTTTTAAAATGATCATAAAAGGTACAAAATTTCAAATAAAAGTATGGAAATATCTCATGAAAATTCCTAGAGGTGAGGTAAAATCATATAAAGAAGTGGCTATAGCTCTAAAAATGCCTAAATCTGCACGTGCTGTAGCTAATGCATGTGCTAAGAACCCTTATGCACCAAAAATACCTTGTCATAGAGTTATAAGATCTAATGGCACCTTAGGGGGGTTTTCTGCTCCTGGAGGTATAAAACGAAAGAAAAAACTTCTAAAAAATGAAGGTTTTACTCTCTAGAATCCTTTAATACCAACGTTTTTTAGATATATTAATATTTTTTAACTATAAATCTATATTTCTCCCTTCAGTTGTACTGTATATGAGTATATCGCTAAATAGACCCCTTCTATGCTCGTTTAAACGCTATATTCGATATGTGCATCACTCTAGAAACTATGTATATCAAGGATTATTTTGCTTAACTAAAATGCCTATTTTTACGTTATTTTATCCTTATAAACTTACAAATTAAAAATTGTGATAATCATACATTTGGTTAAAATAATATGTTTGTGCACAAAACCCCTTTTTTTCAGTCTTTTTGATCCTTTTTTTTATTTTATTAAGTTTTCTATAGTTTTTTATAACTATTATTAAACAATAATATTTGTATCTAATTTTACTTTAATTATAACAAAATATACAATAATTACAGTTATTTAATACAAAAAATTAAAGTAAATTATAAGGTTATAGGTAAAAGATATTTACTTATATAAAACTACCTATTTCTTACTTCTCTTCTAAATATATAAATTCCAGATGATATAATAATAAATAATCCGAAAAAAGTCCATAAGTCAGGAAAGTCTTTAAAAATATAATAGCCTAATAATATGTTAGTAATAATCTCAAAATATCCAAAAGGCGCCAATTTTGAAGCATCTGCATATCTTAATGAATAAATTAAAAGAATATGTCCTAAACAAGCAAAAATACCCATTAAAGCAAGCCACAACCATTGTTCATTTGTAGGACTAATCCAAACAATGGGAACAAAAAATGATGATAAAGAGACCCCTACTATACCAGTTAATAAAAGTGTTAATAATGGATTATCTGTAGTGTGTAGTTTTCTAGTAATTATTAAATAAACACCATAAAGGCATCCTGTACCTAAGGCTGCAATAGTGGCTAAATTAAATTCTATAAAGCCAGGTCTTATAACAACTAAACTTCCAATAAATCCAACTATTACTGCAATCCATCTTCTAAGACCAACTTTTTCACCTAATATAATTGGTGATAATGCAGTAGTTACTAATGGAGCAACAAAAGCTAAAGTTAAAGCCTTTGCCATAGAGATAACTGAAATTGAATAAAAGAAACAAATATTGGCAAAAAAAAGAGTCATTCCTCTTAAAATTTGCAGTTTTGGATTTTCAGACCAAGTTAATTTTTTTCTAAAAAAAATAAACATGAATGGAAGTGTCCAAAAAACTGTAAAAAAATATCTAGCCCAAGTAATTTGAAAAAAAGATAATTCTGAAGATAAGTATTTAGCAATAGTATCCATAAATGGTAAGATGACCCAAGCAGCTAAATTAAGTGTAATAGCTTTCATAAATAAATTAATACAATTTAATTAAAATACTTTAAAGCAAAGAAAACAACTAAAGGTACTGTGATAATTGACATTAGTGTTGATACCACAATCATACTTGCAATGCTATCAACTATCTTTTTAGATGAGTACATTGAGCCAACAAGATAATTAAGAATTGCACTTGGCATAGAACATTGAATTATTAATACACCCGCAGCAAGTCCTTCTAAATTAAAATAAATAATTAATAAATAACCAATAATAGGACCTAAAATTACTCTACCAATTGATGAAATTACTGCTTTTTTAAATGAAAAAACTTTCAGTCTGGTTAAAGCTATGCCTAAAGACATTAAAATTAAAAAAATTGTTGCATAAGTTAATAATAAAGATGTGTTTTCAATGAATATTGGTAATTCAATATTAAAATATAATAATAATACCGCAATAACTATAGAATAAAAAGCTGGGCTCTTAGATATTATATCAAAATTAAATTTTCTATTTGCTAAAAAAACACCCAGTGTAAAATGGCATAAAATAATTAATGAAGATATTGCTCCAGCTACACCTAGACCTTGTGTGCCATAAGCAAATAAACAAATAGGTAAGCCCATATTACCAGTATTTGGCATAAGATAAGGAGGCAACTCTCTTATTATATCTTTGGTTTTTAAACCAAATAAGAAAATTATTCCTACAATGGAAAACCCAAGGATTGCTAATGAATAATACCAAAAATAATCTTTAAATATATCAAAAGAAGTATGAGCAGAATTAAGAGAATAAATTACTATTGCTGGAGATCCAATATTGGCTGCAAAATTAGTAATAAATGTAGTATCAATTTTAGGATTTTTTTTTCCTAAATAATAACCAATTCCCACTACAAAAAATACTGGAAACAAAACTTCAAAAACTTTTAGATAAATATCCATTAATTGTAGAGTCTAATTAAGGTAGGAAATTTAATAATGTTTTTATTTTTTTTGAAAATAGATAGACATTTTTTACAATTTTTTTCTGTAGTTTTGTGAGTAATAATAACAATAGTAGCTTTATTATTTTTTTTATCAGGAGTTTGAATAATTCTTTGAACAGATATTTTATATTTAGCTAATCTATTTGTAATTTGAGACAAAACACCAAATTTATCCTTGACCTCAAACCTTAGATAAAGTGAATTAGTATAATTATCTAAATTATAAGATTTGATAGATTTTCTTTTTTTTGAAGCTATCCCGAATGGTCGCTTAATGTTACCTCTTAGAATAGATAATAAATCAGATAATAGAGAAGATGAGGTAGCACCAGGTCCAGCCCCCTCCCCTTGAAGAACAGTTTCTCCTATAGGCTTGCCTTGTAGAATTACAGCATTCATAACACCATTAACATTTCCTATATAAGATTTTTTACTTACAAGCGAAGGATGTACAGTTTCAAAAAGTTTACCGTTAATTAATTCAGAAATACCCAATAATTTAATACGTAAATTTAATTGATTGGCTATTGTAATATCTTTTAACTCAATATTTTCAATTCCTTCCATCAAGCATTTTTGTTTTGAAATTTTATTATTAAATGACAATGCTGATAAAATTCTAACTTTTGCAAAAGCATCTGAACCATTTAAATCTAACTTTGGATTACCTGGTTCTGCATAACCTAATTTTTGAGCTTTGTTTAAAACATTATTAAAAGTATCATTAGAATTTTCCATTTCAGACAATATATAATTAGATGTTCCATTCAGGATTCCATAAACTTTTGAAATTTTATTTGTAGCCAAACCTTCTTTAATAGTTCTTAATATTGGTATTCCACCAGCAACAGCAGCCTCAAATTCTAAATTAACTTTATTCTTTTCTGCTAAATTTGATAAGTAATCACCATGCTTAGAAATTAATGCTTTGTTAGGTGTTATTACATGTATCTTATTTTTTAAAGCTACCTCTACTAATTTTTTTGAAATACCATCTGATAAACCTATAGCCTCAATTAAAATATCAATTTTTTTTTTTTTAAAAATATCTAATGGATTTTTAAAAAAGATTTTTTTATTAATTTTAAACTTTCTTTTTTTATTAATATTTCTTGCAGATATTGCAACAATACTAATTTTTTTACCGGTCTTAATTTCGATATCTTTTCGTTTTAAATTAAGTTCATTTAATAAATAAATTCCTATTTGGCCCAAACCGATTAAAGCTATATTTATATTTTTTCTCATAAAACTAATCTTTTATAATTGGATATGGATTTATTTCAGAATATTGTTTTACTAAAATAGAAAATTCATTAAATGTAAGATCTCTATCAAAATCTAAATTTTTGCTTTTCATATCACTGTCTACATTTGGGGTAATGCATGAAGTCAAAAATAAACAAAATATCAATTTTTTCATAAAAGTCCCTTCGATTCTGAAAAACCATATTTCAAATTCATATTTTGAATAGCCTGTCCTGCTCCACCTTTAATTAAATTATCTATAACTGATATAATTATAAATCTATTTTTATACTTTGTGTTACAAATTGATATATGACAATTATTTGTATTTATTACATTATTTGTACTTAAAAAAGTATTAGTTTTTAAAATTTTAACGAATCTACTATTACTATAATTTTTTTTTAATTCATTTTGTAGTGTATTTAAATTTATACCATCATTAGTCTCCAAATAAATAGTACTTAATATTCCTCTATACATTGGTGTTAGATGTGGAGTAAATGTAAATGAAAATTTTTTATTTGTATAATTTTTTATTTCTTGTTCAATTTCTGAATTATGTCTATGAAAACCAACACCATAAGCGCTCAGGGACTCATATAAATTTTTATATTTATATTTCTTGTGAACACCTCTTCCAGCACCTGAGTATCCAGATTTGGAATCGATAATTAAATTTTTCATTTTAATCAAATTTTTTTTAATTAATGGTATAAGTGGCAAAAGTATAGATGTTGGATAACAGCCTGGGCATGCAATAATATTAAATTTTTTAACTTTATTTTTTGAAATTTCAGGCAGAGAATAAATGCTTTTTTTAATATTTTTTGGAGCACTATGTTTTTTATTATACCATTTAAAATAATCAGATGCTTTCTTGAGTCTAAAGTCTGCAGCTAAATCAATTAAAACATTTTTTTTTAATAAAATTTTAGATATATCTTGTGCTTCACCGTTTGGAAGTGCTGTAAAAATTAAATCAATATTATTTAAAAATTTTTTTTTAAATTTTACTATTAATGGTAATGACTTTGATTTGATTGATTTATCAAAATAATTAATTTTTTTACCTACAGAAGTATTGCCGCAAAGGTATTTAATTTTTATATTATTGTGTTTAAGTAAAAGTTTAATTAATTGAATACCTATGTATCCTGTTGATCCGGCAATTAAAACATTTATCTTTGACATTGATATATTATAGCAGTTTAGAATAAAAAAAAAATTATCTTTTAGAAAATTGAAAGCTTCTTCTAGCTTTTTTACGACCTGGTTTTTTTCTTTCAACAGATCGTGAGTCTCTTGTGGTGAGTTTTTCAGATTTTAAAGTAGTTTTTAATTCTGGATCAAACATCAATAAAGCTTTAGAAATTCCGTGGACCATTGCACCAGCTTGTCCTGTATGACCACCACCACTTACGCTACACTTAACGTCGTAGGATGTTTTTTGATTAATAATTTCAAAAGGTCTGGTAATTTGAAGATGATGAAATTCACTTGAAAAATAATCATTAAATAATTTACCATTAACATAAATTATTCCTGTACCTTTTTTTAACCAAATTTTTGCTATAGACTTTTTTCTACGGCCAGTAGCATATTTGCTATCTTTAAAATCTAATTTTATTTTTGGTTTCTTTGAAATTTCTTGGCTCTCTTGCATATTAGTTTCTAATTAAATTTTTTTTATTTAATTTTGACAGATCAATAACTTTTGGATTCTGTGAAGAATGAGGATGAGTGTCCCCAGTATAAATTTTTAATTTAGATAGTTGTTGTCTTCCCAATACACCTCCTGGGAGCATTCTTTTAACAGCCAACTTTAATGTTTCTTCTGGCTTCTTTTCTTTAAGTTTTTCTGGTGTAGTTTCTTTAATTCCTCCCGGATATCCTGTGTGTCTATAATATTTTTTATTAGTAAATTTATTTCCAGTAAATTTTATTTGTTCAATATTTTTTACAATAACAAAATCTCCATGATCCATATGAGGGGTATAAGTTGTTTTATTTTTGCCTCTGATTATTTTTGATACAACAGATGCTAATCTTCCTACAACAGCATTTTTTGCGTCTATTTCAAACCAGCTACTTGATATATCGTCTTTTTTAAGAAATTTTGTCATTGGCAGGGATTAATACTTTTTATTAAATAAAAGTCAATTAATAGGTTGTATTAAAAGTAAAGAAAATACCCATAAATACTGATTATTTAACTTGTTGCATCTTAGCTGCGATTTATAATAGACTATTAATTACTAAATTTAATAAGGAGATATAAAATGTCAAATAATATAAAAAATCCAGAGACAATTGCCCTTCATGGAGGTGATTACAGAAGTGATCCTGCAACTACAGCAGTAGCCGTTCCAATATATAGAACCACTTCATATCAGTTTAAAAATACTGAAAATGCAGCAAATCTTTTTGCACTAAAAGAATTTGGAAATATTTACACAAGAATCATGAACCCTACCAATGATGTATTAGAAAAGAGGGTTGCAGCATTAGAAGGTGGTTTAGCTTGTGTTACAGTTGGATCTGGTCAAGCAGCATCAACCTTTGCAATAATGAATGTATGTCAAGCTGGTGATAATTTTATAAGCTCAACTGACTTATACGGTGGAACAGTTAATTTATTTACTCATACATTAAAAAAACTTGGAATTGAATGTAGATATGCAGATCCTTCAGATCCAAAAAATTTTGAAAAGTTGATTGATGAAAAAACAAGATGTTTTTATGCTGAAACATTGCCTAACCCATATCTTAGAGTTTTTCCAATTAAAGAAGTTTCAGATATTGGTAGAAAACATAATATACCATTAATAATGGATAATACTGCTGCACCTGTTATTTGTAAGCCGCTTGAACATGGAGCTGCTGTTGTTGTTCATTCACTAACAAAATTCATTGGTGGTCATGGAACAGTAATCGGAGGATGTTTGGTTGATGGAGGTAATTTTGACTGGACAGCAGATCCAAAACGTCAACCAATGTTTAATGAACCTGATGCGAGTTATGGTGGAGCTGTATGGGGAGAAGTTGTTCCTCAATTAACTGGAGCAAATGTATCTTTCGCAGTAAGAGCGAGAGTTTGTTTGCTTAGAGATTTGGGCGCGCCATTAGCACCTGATAACGCATGGGGAATTATTCAAGGACTAGAAACTGCTCCATTAAGAATGAAACAACATTGTGCAAATGCTGAAAAAGCTGTCGCTTTTTTATCTAAACACAAAAACGTTGATAGAGTTATATATCCAACTCTTCATAAAGGAGAAGTTGGTGATAGAGCTAAAAGATACTTTAAAGGTGGCAATGGAGCTTTAGTGGGCATTGAAGTAAAGGGTGGCGTTGAAGCTGGTAAAAAATTCATTGAAGCTTTAAAAATGTTTTATCATGTAGCAAATATTGGCGATGCAAGGAGTTTAGCTATTCATCCGGCTACAACTACTCATAGTCAATTAACTACTGAAGAACTAATGGCAGCAGGGGTAACACCTGGATATGTTAGATTGTCGATAGGAATTGAACATCCAGATGATATAATAGGTGATTTAGATCAAGCTCTAGCAGCATCTGGTAAGCCTGCTTTGAAATCTGTAAGTTAGTTTGAAGAAGAATTTATATAAGTTAAATAAATACTTGAACTAACTAAAAAAATTGAACTTATTTGGTGCAGAGAAGCTAAAAAAATCTCTGCACCATTTAATAATGTCAAAATTCCTAAAATTATTTGAGTAAATAAAATTAAACCAAGAATTTTAATTATTCTATAATATCTAATCAATTTTTTCTTATAAATCATGTAAGTCATTGATAAATAAAAAAGAAAAATAAAGTAAGCAAAATTTCTGTGCATAAATTGTACCAATGAAGGATCATCAAATGCAGAGAGTTTAAATAAATTTATTATATTATTATCATCAGGAAAAAAACTAGAACCCATTAAGGGCCACGAGTTATATACTTTACCAGCATCCATGCCTGAAACAAAGGCACCTAGAGCGATTTGTAAAAAAATAGAAAATAAAAAAAATAATGGGATAAAAAAGTTTATTTTTTTATTAGAAAATTCAATATTTGAGAGTTTCAAATAACTCCATAAAACCATAGCAAGTATTATAAATGCAATTACCAAATGTAATGATAGCCTATAATGACTAACATCAACACGATCAATTAATCCACTTGAAACCATGTACCAGCCAATAAATCCTTGAAAACAAATTAATATAAAAATTATATATAAAAAAAATAAATTCTTTAAATTCACTTTGAATGAAAAATAAATTAAAGGGACTATAAAGGATAAACCAATGAATCTTCCTAAAAATCTGTGAATCCATTCCCACCAAAAAATAACTTTAAATTCACTCATAGACATATTAAAATTTTGTAATTTAAATTCAGGAATCTGTTTATATAGTTCAAAATAAAATATCCATTTTTCATTAGTTAAAGGAGGCAAGAAACCAGAGAATAACTCCCATTCAGTTATAGAAAGTCCTGAATCAGTTAATCGAGTTAAACCACCAACAATAATCATGATGGATAAAGTCAAAAAAATAAAAATTAGCCAAAAAGATATTTGATTTTTAGTGTGTGTATTATCTATATACATATCTAAATAAATATATTATTTATATCTAAATCCAATTGAATAAATGTCGCCTATAAATAAAAAAAAATTAAACAAATTGCGAATTAATTTAGACCGTCTAGATAACGATCTGCTTAAATTAATCAAAAAAAGATCAATTATAGTAAATGATGTTCTTAAACTCAAAAATTATAAAAAGGAAATAGTAGATAGAAAAAGAATAAATGAGATTTTAAAAAAAATTAAAAAAAAATCAATTAAGCTTAATATTGATCCTAAGATTACAAAAAGAATATGGTCTAATATGATTTGGTCTTATATAAATTTTGAAAAAAGAAATTTTAGAAAACGTTAATTTATTTACTGTGTGGGGGCAATTTTTTTTCAACAAAAAACTCATGTTTTTTTGTTGCCGGATTATATTTTCTTGCCTTTAGTTTAATTTTAGCTTTTTCACCGCCCGCAGGTTTTTTTACATAATAAAAGAAAGGACTATCAGGTTTAGCCTCTGGTACTAAACGGACTTTAATATGAGTTTTTTTTGCCATATTATTTTATATTCTTAATTTCTTTAATCAAATTTGAAATTTTTTTAAGTTTATTTTTAATATTAATATCTGATGTTATAGAATTATTTGACAATTCGTCAAGTTTTAAAGGCCCACTGGTATTTAGAACTTTTTTTACACCATTTATAGTCATACCAGCATCCTTTAAAAGATATTTAATTCGTTTTAAAATTTCTATTGTTTCATTATCATAATATCTTCTATTTCCTGAAAAAATTTTAGGTTTTATTTGCCTAAATTCTTTTTCCCAAAATCTAATTGTATGGGTATTTAAAGTGCCCTTTTTTTTATTAATTAAATTTAAAATAATTGCTACTTCTCCAATAGACTTATATTTAGAATCAGATTTATTCATTATCTTTAGAATTTACTAGATCTTTAAATTCTTTAGAAGCTTTAAATAATACAACATTTCTATCACTAATCGTCTTCATTTCTTTTGTGAGTGGATTTCTTCCTATTCTTTTATTTTTATATCTAATAGAAAAAGTACCAAACTTTGAAAGTTTAATTTTTTTTTCATTTTTTAAATTTTCGATTATTGTTAATAAAAAATCTTCAATTAGATTCTCTGAAATTTGTTTGGAAAAACCGATTTGCATATAGATTGAATTTACCAAATCTTTTTTAGTTAAATTTAATCTCATAATTAATTTATATAATTTATAATTTTTTTTATTAAATTTCCTTTTATAATTTTACTACATACATCCAATGAATTAGAAAAACCAATGTAATCTGTACCACCATGACTTTTAACAACAGGAGAGTTTAATCCAATAAATATAGCCCCATTATAAAGTCTTGGATCTAATCTTTTTTTAAATTTTCTCAAGTTGTAAAAGTTTAATAATGAAGAGATTTTTCCAATTAAATTTCCTGTTAGCGTAGTTTTAAGTTCACTTGTAATAAAATTAGCTGTACCTTCGGCAGTTTTTAAAGCTACATTTCCAGTAAAACCATCAGCAACTATTACATTTACTTCTCCGTTCATTAGCTCATTTCCTTCTATAAAGCCTTTAAATTCAAAATCAGGATTATTTATTTGATTTAATTTTTGATAAGTTTCTTTAATTATTTCATTTCCCTTTATTTCTTCTGATCCTATGTTTAATAATGCGACTTTTGCTTTTAATTCTGGGAAAAGAGATTTATATAAAGATGAACCCATAAATGCAAAGTCAATTAAGTTTTTTTCACTACACTCGATGTTAGCTCCAAGATCAAGAACAACACTCATACCTTTTTTATTGGGCCATAATGCTGACAAAGCTGGCTTATCAATGTTTTCAATCATTTTAAGATTAAGTTTTGAAATAACTAAAAGTGCACCTGTATTACCAGCAGATATAACTATATCAGACTCTTTATTCTTAACACTTTCAACTGCAAGCCACATGCTTGTTTTTTTGCCTCTCTTTGCACCTTCTAGTGGACTATCAGTTCCTTTTACAACATCGTTTGTATGAATAATTGTATAAAAATCTTTTTTTAGTCTACCATTAATTAATTTAGTTAATTGTTTTTCATCGCCAAAAATTTGATAAAATAAATCTTTATTATTTTGATTGTTATGAATTATACCATCAACTATTTTTTTTGGTGAACCATCTCCACCCATTGCATCAACTGCAATTTTAATTTGATTGTTCATTTCAATTAAGGCTATTATTCCTTAGGATCTATTACTTGTCTACCTTTATACATACCTGTTTTTAAATCTAAATGATGTGATAATCGATATTCTCCAGATTTTTTATCTTCGACAATATTTTTTGATGAGAATTTCATATTTTGAGATCTTCTCATTCCTGATCTAGACGGTGATTGTTTACGTTTTGGTACGGCCATAATAATTTAGGGTTTAATTACACCTTTTATATAAAAATTTAAAGTATTATTTGATAGTTTTTTTCTATATTCTTCGAAATATTTGGCCAAATTTAATACATCTTCCTTATGGTCTAAAAATATACTCAAAATTTTACTTTTTTCCTCTAAAGAAAGAGTCTCCCATTCATGTAATTTATCCAATATACTGTAAAATAAGTTAATATAATCTTTCATCTTCTTGTTAATTGATTGATCGCCATATCCAATTTCTCTTATACTTAATTCTAATTGTCTAAATATGTAATCGTAAATATCTTGCATAATTTTTTCGTCATTTTTAGCCTTAAAAACCTTTAAAAAGAATGCAAAATGAATTAAAAAATAAGTCAATCTATCTGAAAATTCATCCTGTTTATTATAATTTTTGTATAAATCTTTATTTCTAGTTAATTTAACTAAATTATTGTAAATATTAATATATTTTATATCCATGAAAAATATTTTTTTTTATTTATTTATATTACTATTTATTTCAAATTGTAATCTTAATAAAGTTGTAAATCATCATGGAATTCATTCTTTAGAAAAGAAAGAAAAAAATTTAGTTCTTAGAAAAACTAATAAAAATGATATTATTAAAATATTAGGGCCTCCTTCAACAATTAGTGATTTTAATAAAAATATCTGGATATATTTAGAAAATAAATCTACAAAAAAATCTTTAATTAAATTAGGAAAAAAAGACACATTTACTAATAATGTTTTAGTATTAGAAGTTAATTCTGGCGGTATACTAATATCTAAAAATCTAACAAATATTGATAAAATGAAAAAAATAAAATTTTCTGAGGATATTACTACAGCCTCTTATAAAAGAAACGATTATATTTACAAGTTACTCTCTAGTATGAGAGAAAAAATGAATAATCCAACTAAAAAAAATAAAAGAAATTAATATTTATTTTATCCAGCAATCACTGCTAAAAGCAATAACGCTACAATGTTAGTTATTTTAATCATTGGATTTACGGCTGGTCCAGCAGTATCTTTGTAAGGATCCCCTACTGTATCACCAGTCACTGCAGCTTTATGAGCCTCAGATCCTTTACCGCCATGATTACCATCTTCAATATATTTTTTTGCATTATCCCATGCACCACCACCAGCTGTCATAGAA
>MDSV01225599.1_pt1 | contig 12110 bp, 12 predicted proteins | sample 810851 | NCBI WGS metagenome assembly MDSV01 (sample SAMN05326640, study PRJNA326480) | marine metagenome | isolation source: seawater | place: Atlantic Ocean: North East | collected 2012
AGAAGTAACACATGTTGTTCCTCCCATACCGTATTCCATAGCAACGTCAACTAAACTGATAGGTGCTTTTGCTTTAACAGCATTAATGTAAGGCATTAAACCTTGTGAGTAAGAGATATCAATATCTCCTGCTAACATAGCGTCTGTCATTGCTACACCATTCGTAAAATTAGTCCACTTAACTGGCACACCCAGTGCTTTCGAATATGCTTTTTTATTCATGTCCTCAAGATTTGGAGATGGCCATTCTAAAAAGTACGCAACCCTAACTTCTTTAGCAGCTGAATTAGCTACTGAAGAGTAAAGAGTAAAAGCCAAAACCATTCCAAGAACCGTGCTTATTATTTTTTTCATAGTTCTCCTATATATAGTTTGTTAATTAATGCAGATTTAAAATGAATTTTAGTCGTAAGTAAATACCTAGAGTGTCTAATAATAGGCGAACTTTGATCTATTAATCAATTACAGGTTGCAATTAAATTAAATACTAATTTTTAAATTTCTTTTTTAATTTTTTTAAATTCATTGAAGTATTTGATGGGTACGAAATCCCAAAAACTTTTCTATAAGAAATTTTTTTTATTTTTGGATTATATTTTTTTGCGAACTTAAAAACACTCTGTGATTTACCACCAAAATTTATTATTCCTTTTAAGTTTAATAATTTAAATACTTTTGGAGCAATGTCTTCATGAAAAATAAAATTGGTAAAAAAATCACTAAAAGCTGCTTTATGAATAAAAGGTTTTTCAGTCATAGAAGCCCTGACAATTAAAGAGTTATTATAAAGTTTTACAGAACATTCTCCACCAAGTTTTGACCATGCATAATTATTGATAGGAAGAACAGGGTCGTTTTCTTTGTAACCACCAGTTTTACCTGGATAGACGTAACTCGAAGAAAAATAGATAAGCTTAATATTAAGTTTTGCACAAATTTTAACTATATTTGCCGTGCCAATAATATTTAAATCTATACTTTTTTTAATATCACGATTATGGATTGACATTGGTCTAGATAACCCTGCTAAATGGATCAAATATTTAGGTCTTTTTTTTCTTAAGTAGTTAAGAATAGACTTTTCTCTTAAAATATTTAAGTGAGTTTTTGAGGGATAATAAATCAAATATTTGGTTTTTATTTTTTTTAAAGTTGAAGCAAATCTTCCAGTTCCACCCGTTACTACAATTCTGTTTTTATAAAGTAACATGTGAAAACCAAGTTCCTCCATTTTCTTTAAATTTTTTTTCTTTAGAAAAAATTTCTTCTTTGTGATTCCAGGCAAATAAAAAAGCTATATCTGGAATATCTTCATGAAATTTATTTACTGGAACTACAGGAATATGAGACCCGGGGGAAAATTTTCCAATTTTTTCTTTTGTAGTATCACAAATATAATCAATTACATCGTTACCAATGTTGCAATAATTTAAAACTGTTGTACTTTTGGCGGTAGCTGCGTAACCACATATCTTTTTATTGTCTTCTTTAAATTTACTTAATTTTGCAATAGTCATTTTTTTTGAAATTTCACAAGCTTTTTTAAACTTTAAACAAGACTCAATTGTGTCTAATTCTTTATTTTGTTCATCGTCTGATAACTTAGAGACTATTTCGCTTTTTTTATGCTTATTTTTTCTTCCGATAACGTATCTCATCGATCCACCATGAGTAACTTGTGGCAAGACATCAATAAGTTCAAAATCAAATAAATCAAAAATTTTTCTAATTGAATTAATTGAAAACATAAATATGTGTTCGTCGTATATTTGATCGTAGGAAACCTTTGAAAACATTGAACCTAAATATGGCTCCTCAAATATTAATAAACCTTTAGACGATAATAATTTATCTACGCTTTTAATTACATCTTTAAGATCTGGTATATGGGCTATTACATTAGCAGAACATATTACATCGACTGAGGAATGAAAATTTTTTATATCTTCAATATTTTGACTATTAAAAAATTTATCCAGAGTTTTGATATTTTTTTTGTTAGCTAATTCAGCAATTGTTTTTGAAGGCTCAAATCCAATAGCTTCAATATTTGAATTTTTAAAATTTTCTAGTAAAGTTCCATCATTTGATCCTACCTCAATAATTTTCGATCCATTACCTAAATATTTTTCTTTTAGCCAATGAGCAAATTTTTGAAAATGTTTTTGCATGTTTAGGGAACTACTTGTATAAAAAGGATATCTTTCGTTATGCACTTTCTCAGGATGTGAAAATTCATTAAGCTGTAATAAAGATATTTTTTCTGAAAAACCAACCTCCATTTCATAAAAGAATTCCCCATTAAAATCTTTTTTCTCCAAAAAGCCATTAGCTGATGGCATTTTTCCAAATGACATAAAGGGATTTATTTTTTCACCAGTAATTTTACATTTCATTTATTTATTAAGAAATTCTTTTAGAGTTAAGTTATTTTGGTCCTTTTTTGATAGCATCGGTTTTTTAATAGGCCACTTAATTTTTAACGACTTATCATTCCACTTAATACCAATTTCATGCTTAGCAGATCTATAATTGGTATTATAATAATGGACTATATTCTCTTTTTTTTTAGCCAAAAATCCATGAGCAAAACCTGGTGGGATAAAAATTGATTTACCGTTTTTATCTGTCAGTTCAATTTTGTAATGTTTACCAAATGTTTTTGAATTTCTTCTTAAATCCACTACGACATCAAGTATTGAGCCCTTTAAGACAGAGACAAATTTACCTTGTTTATTCTTTGTTTGCATGTGCAGGCCTCTAAGCACATTCTTTTTTGACTTTGATGTGCATGAAAAAATAAATTTTGTACCCTTAAAGAAGGCAGACTTAAAGTCTTCTTTGAAGTGGCCTCTAGAATCCTTATAGATTTTATTTTTAATAATCTTTAGGCCTTTAAACTTGGTTTTTTTAATTTGCATTATTTTTTATACGATATATATTTTAAAATTAAATACCACTTTTAGTTGTATATAATTTAGTTGTTTTAGGTAAGCAATAGTCTAAAAATTTTATAATTATGAGTTCACAACGAACAAACATACCAAATTCTTTAAATGAGCATTGGATGCCATTTTCAGACAATAAATCATTTAAAAAGAATCCAAGATTAATTACAGATGCAAAAGGGGTTTATTTAACAAATCATTTAGGAAAAAAAATGATTGATGCAAGTTCTGGGTTGTTTTGTAATCCATTAGGACACGGTAGAAAAGAAATTACCGAAGCAGTTTCAAAGCAATTGGATAAATTAGATTACTGCCAACCTTTTAATCAAGGTTTTGGTGGATCTTTTGAACTAGCAACAAGAATAGCAAAAAAAACACCCGAAGGAATTAATAGAATTTTTTATACTATTTGTGGTTCTACTGCAGTTGAAACGGCTATAAAAATTGCAATAGCATATCATAGAGCAAAAGGAGATTCGAAAAGATTTAGATTTGTAGGAAGAGAAAGAGGTTATCATGGTATGAATATCGGAGCTACAACTGTTGGCGGAATGATTAATAATGTCAAAACTTTCGCAAGTGTTTTAATGCCCGGTGTACAGCACATGAGACATACCCATTTGCCTGAGCATAAATTTGTTAAAGGACAGCCAGAAACGGGTGTTGAATTAGCAGAAGATTTAGAAAGAATAGCAATGAATTTCGGTGGAGAAAATATTGCGGCTTGTATTGTCGAGCCAATAGCTGGTTCTACTGGTACTTTAGTACCGCCTAAAGGATATTTAAAAAGATTAAGAGAGATATGTGATAAACATGGAATACTTTTAATATTCGATGAAGTTATAACTGGTTGGGGTAGAACAGGATCAGCTTTCGCGGCCCAAGAATGGGGAGTTACACCAGATATTATGACCATGGCAAAAGCAACAACTAATGGAGTTGTACCTATGGGTGTCGTTGCAGTAAAAGAGGAAATGTATGATGCAGTTTTAGATGCATCAAAAGCTCCTGAGGGCACACCTGAATTATTTCATGGGTATACATATTCAGGGATACCAGTTGCAGTGGCCGCAGCATTGGCTGTTCAAGATATATTCGATAAAGAAGATATCTTTAATAGAGCAAAAGAAATGTCACCTTATTTTCAAGACGGTTTACATTCATTAAAAGATTTAAAAGAAGTTGTTAGCATAAGAGGATATGGAATGATGGGTGGCATAGAAATGAAAATGGTAGAAAAACCTGGAAAAGCAGGGTTCCAAACTTTTAAACATTGTTATGACGCTGGTGTAAACTTTAAAAACACTGGAGATACTTTAATTATCGCGCCACAATTTATATGTGAAAAAAAACATATCGATGAGATTATTGATAAACTAAGAACTGGTATTTCAAACTACACTAAATCATAAATGATCATTGGAGTACCAAAAGAAATAAAGCTTCAAGAGCATAGAATCGGTTTAACTCCTGATAGCGTAAAAGTTTTGACAAAAAAAGGTCATGAAGTTTTAATTCAAAGCAACGGAGGATTTGAAGCAGGATTTACAAATGAAGATTATAAACACGCTGGAGCTAGAATAGTTGACAAAGCTGAAGAAATTTTTAAAAGATCAGAGATAATCGTTAAAGTAAAAGAGCCTCAAATGAACGAGGTAAAAATGATAAGAGAAAATCAAATCATTTATACTTACTTGCATCTAGCTGCTGCAAAAGAACTTACTGAAGGATTAATTAAATCTAAATCAATATGTATTGCGTATGAAACCGTCACTGATGACAGAGGTCGACTTCCTTTATTAGCACCCATGAGTGCAGTTGCAGGAAGAATGTCGATACAGGCTGGCGCACACTCGCTTGAAAAAAATCAAAAAGGGAGAGGTTTATTATTAGGAGGAGCGCCTGGTGTTGATCCGGCTAATGTGGTTATTTTAGGTGGCGGTGTTGTAGGTGAGAATGCAGCAGTAATAGCTACTGGGATGCGAAGCAAAGTATACGTGGTAGACAAATCAAAAGATAGATTAAAGCAATTACATAAATTATTTGGAGACAAAATTATACCTGCAGAAAGTGATAAAATAGATCTTAAAAAACTCGTATCAGAGTGTGATTTATTAATTGGTGGTGTTTTAATTCCAGGCGCAGAGGCACCGAAATTAGTTTCGAAGGAAATGGTTAAATCTATGAAAAGAGGTTCTGTAGTTGTAGATGTTGCAATTGACCAAGGAGGATGTATAGAAACGAGCAAACCAACAACGCACGCAAATCCTACTTATATAGTAGATGATGTAGTGCATTATTGCGTCGCTAATATGCCAGGCGGAGTCCCAAGAACCTCAACAATGGCTTTAAATAAAGCAACCCTACCCTTATTGATAAAAATAGCTGATCAAGGTTATAAAAAGACATTATTAGCAGACAAAAATTTCTTAGCAGGTTTAAACATTTTCAGAGGGAAAATTACATGTAAAGGAGTGGCTAACGCTTTTAACACTCAATATTACCCTCCAGAAGAGGCCCTAAACAACTAAAACCCAAAGCGGTGCTTTTAATTTTTTTCAACCTTTATATATTCAATTATATTCCTCAAACCGCCCAGTATGAACTAAAAGAACATTAATTTATAAGAGTTTATATGATTTAATAAGTATGTATGAGTGTTCAACAAAAAGAAAAAGAAAATAATTATTATTCAGAGTTAAAAGCTCCAGAGACATTAAATAGAAGAGTAAATGTCAATGATTTAGTCTCTAAAATGAATGATGATAAAAAAAAAGAGAGAAAAAATAGTTTAATAATGGGTGCGGCTGCGATATCTGCGGTCACAGTTTTTGGTATAATTTTAACTCTTTAAATAATAAAATTCATTAAATACTATAAAATTTAAAGTTTATAGCTTTATAAGAGCTGTTTAAATTATGTTTAAGCACTGATATAAAAAGCCTAAATGAAAATAAAATTCTGCAGAGCATGTAGTTCTAAAAAACTTGTACAATTATTCACTTTGGGGAAATTAAGTTTTACTGGTAAATTTCCTGCGCTCAATCAAAAAATTCAAAAAGAGCCTATATCTTTGGCAATTTGTAAAAAATGTGAACTTGTACAGTTAACTCATAATTTTGATTTAAAATATTTATATGGACCTGATTATGGTTACAGAACAGGAATAAATAAAACTATGTTAAATCATGTAAAAAACGTAGTTAGATACTTATCAAAAAAAACCAATTTGAAGAAGACAGATAACGTGCTCGATATCGCAAGCAATGACGGATCTCTTCTTAATTTTTATAATAAAAACATTACTACCTTTGGAATAGATCCAATTTTAAATAAATATGAGGACCAGTATCAAAATATAAATTACAAAATTTCAGATTTTTTTTCAGCAGAAAAAGTAAGAAGTAAAATTAATAAAAAATTTAAAATAATCACTGCTCTTTCAGTTTTTTATGACGCTTTAAATCCAAATAAATTTTTAAAAGATATAAAAAAACTTTTATCAAAAGAAGGTATATTTTTATTGGAATTTGCTGACTTAGCATCAATAATTAAATATAAAATGTTTGATACTATATGTCATGAACACTTGGAATATTACAGTAGCAAGGTTATTTTTAATTTATGTAAAAAAAATAAGTTAAGAGTTTTTGATATTAAAAAAAATGATATTAATGGTTCAAGTAAACAATATTACGTATGTCACGATGATGCAAAAATTCAAGATAATAAAAAAGTAATAAAAAAAGAGTTAAATGATGAGAAAAAACTTAAGTTAGCAGATGTGATAACTTTTAAAAAGTTTTTTAAAAATATAAATCATTCAAAAAATAAATTAAACAAGCTTATTAAAAAAATTAATAAACAGGGAAAGAAAATTCATTGTTATGGAGCCTCAACAAAAGGAAATGTTCTATTACAATATTATAAAATTAATAATAAAATGATAAACTTTGCAGCGGAAAGAAACAAAAATAAATATAATTTATTCACTCCCGGAACTAACATTAAGATTATATCCGAAATTTTATCGCGTTTTTATAAGCCTGATTATTATTTAGTTCTTCCCTGGCATTTTAAAAAAGAGATACTTATCAGAGAAAAAAATATTAGAAAAAAAGGTGTAAAATTTATTTTTCCTTTACCAAACCTAAAAGTTGTATAATTTTAATAACCTTCGTTTTGAACAAATTCCAAATCAGATTTGACCATATCTTTAACAAGTTCTTTAAAGTTATATTTAGGTTTCCATTTAAGTTCTTTTTTTGCTTTTCTGCAATTTCCCAACAAAGTTCTTACTTCTGATGGTCTGAAAAGATTTTTTTCTATTTTGACATATTTTCTATAATCTAAATCTACGAGTTCAAAAGCTAATTTTGCAAACTCTCTAACAGAATATTGTTTTCCTGTGCTAATTACGTAATCCTGTGGTTTTTTTTGATTCAACATTAGCCACATTGCTTCAACATAATCTTTAGCATGCCCCCAATCTCTTTTGGCATCCATGTTACCTAGTCTTAATTCTTTTTGTAACCCAAATTTAATTCTAGCTACCGCATGAGTAATCTTTCTTGTTACGAACTCAAAACCTCTTCTCGGTGACTCATGATTAAAAAGTATTCCACTGCAACAAAACATATCGTAAGCTTCTCTATAATTTCTTGTCAAATCATATCCGGCTACTTTTGAAATTCCGTAAACTGATCTTGGATGAAAAGGAGTTTTTTCTGATTGAGGCACTTCTTTAACTTTACCAAACATTTCTGAGGATCCAGCAAAATAAAATTTTGTCTTTGGAGAAAATTCTTTTACAGCTGATAGAATGTAGTGTGTACCGTTAATATTAGTATTTAAAGTTGAAAACTCATCTTTAAAAGAATAATCCACGTAACTTTGAGCCCCTAAATGATAAACTTCGTCAGGTTTAATTTTTTGTATTAATTTTACTAGACTTGCGTAACTTTCTAGGGATGCAGGATGTAGATTAATTTTATCTAATATACCCCTTAATCTCCAAAGTCTGTGATTACCGTCTTCTAAAGCCACTCTTCTTACCAGCCCATGTACTTTGTATTTTTTCTTTAACAAAAATTCAGATAAATAAGATCCATCTTGACCTGTAATACCAGTGATTAAAGCTTTTTTACTCATTATATTATTTAATATCGATAATTATAAATTTAAACGTTTTTAAAATTGATTATACTATTAATTAGAAAAAACAACTACTTTTTAAAATGTATCGATTATTTAAACACAAATAAAGGGATATATATTAAAATCTTTTAAAATTATGAAAAATTTCATTTGGAAGCTTTTAGACAAAAAAAAATATCAAGATAACAAATATAGAGAAAAGAAAAAAAAAAATTTAGATTTTTATAAATCACATATACGAGAAAAAATTATAAAAAATGTAGAAACTATTAAAAAAAAAGATGAGTTAAATTTTGTTCACTCAGGACATTTAGGTGACTTAATATACTCTTTTGCAGTGGTTAAAGAAATTGCGAAAAGTCGAAAATGCAACTTTTTTGTAAGAATAAATAAAAAGATGCCAGTTAATTATCCAAATCACCCTTCTGGCAATGTGTATTTAGACGAAAGAATAGTAAATTTATTGTTACCCTTATTACTTAATCAAAGTTTTATAAACAAAAGTGGAATCTACCAAGGAGAAGATATCGACATAGATTTAGACTTCTTTAGAGAGATACCAATTGATATCAGGTTTCACTCTGTTAGATGGTATATGCATTTGACTGGCATCCACACTGATATGAACTTACCATTCGTAGAGTCTAAAGAACACGAATTGATAAGAAATAATATTATTATAGTGCGCTCACCGAGATACAGAAATGATTTTATAAATTACAATTTTCTCAATAATATTAAAGAAAAAATAATATGCATTGGATTAAAACAGGAATTTGAAGATCTAAAACAGGATATTAAAAACCTAGAATTTTATAATTGCAAAGATTTTTTAGAGTTATCAAGAATAATTAAGTCATGTCGATTATTTATTGGGAATGAATGTTTTGCATATTCCATAGCAGAAGGATTGAAGGTGCCAAGATTATTAGAAGCTTCACCAGATTTTCCAGTTGTTTTTCCAACAGGTGGTAAAGGATATGATTTTTACCACCAAATACATTTTGAAAAATTATTTAAAAAACTATACGAAGAAACAAATAAATAGAATTTACAAAAAATTCTATATTAAAATATGATTAGTAAAGTATTTCAAAATATCTACAAAAAAATTATTTATTCTTTATTTAAAATATTTCATGGAGAGATTAAAGGTATCATAAAATTGGAAAGAGATAGGGAAATTAAAATAATTTTAAAGGATAATAAAATAAAATATTCAATATACTTTTGTAATCAAAGTAGATTATACACTGACACCATACATGACACAGCTTTTATAAAAGATAATTTTTTAATAGATGGGCCATCTTTTCAATTTAGAGAAAATAAGATAGCAGAAACAAATAAAAATATTGTGTTGCATAAAGGAACACCGAGATTTAAAAAAAAATTAAAAGGAAAAGTGTTTTCACTTTTAACAGGCGGTGGTGGAAATAACAATTATTACCATTGGTTGTTTGATGTTTTACCAAGATTAGAAATTCTAAAAGAAAAGATAAATTTAACAAACGTAGATTATTTTCTTTTTCCTAGGGTTAATTTAAGATTTCAAAAAGAAAGTTTAGATTTGCTAGGTATTCCTGAATCAAAAAGACTATCCAGTCAAAGTTTTAGGCATATTTATGCTGATCAAATTATTGCAGTAGACCATCCTTGTTTTATATTAAATGATCCATTTAAAGATCCAGCTAATACACCTGACTGGATAATAAATTTCTACAGAAAAGATATTAAAATGAAAGTAAATTTAAATAAAAAATTTAGAAAAATTTATATAGACAGAGATGATTCTAAATCAAATATTAAAAACTTAAGAACAATTATTAACGGTAAAGAAGTAAAAAATTTTTTAGTTTCAAAAGGATTTGAGATTGTAAAATTATCATCTTATAGCTTTATTGATCAAATAAATATATTTCATGGGGCAGAAATAATAGTCGGTTTACATGGCGCTGGATTTTCTAATCTATTATTTAGCGAACCAGGTACCCGTGTAATAGAAATTAAACCCGCTCATGTGGGAGATCAACTTCAAAAACTTGGTGAAAAACTAAATCTTCATTACACAAATTTTGTGAGTGAAACACGAGGAGAAAAATACGATTTTCCCAATCAATTAGGAAGTATATTGGTTAATTTAAAAGAACTTGAGAAAATTATAAAATAAGAACATAGATGAAAAAATCAAAAAAATATTTGGTAAATCTTTTATTAAAAATAGCAAATAAATATTTTACTGAAGATTTTTATTCACAAATATTATTTTTACGTACCTTTAAAAAATTTAAAAAGGAAATTAATAAAGAAAAATCGCTCGAAAAATTCTCACAAACTTTTGAGGAAATAAATAAATTTGAGTATAAAATTACCTCTCAAAATAATGAAGACGGAATAATAGATCATATTTTCAGTAAAGTGCCTAACAATCGTTTTTTTGTAGAGATAGGTTTTAGTTTTTATGAATTTAACTCGTTAAATCTAATTAAAAAAGGTTGGTCTGGAAAACTGATAGATTTCAATAAAGATAATTGTCTTGTATTAAAAAAATTATTAAATTTTTTCTTTCCTAAATCAGACGTGAAAATAATAAATAAAAAAGTGTTGAAAGATAATATCAACCAAATAATCCAAGAAAAACTGGATAATAAAAAAAAGATCATTGATTTCTTTTCTTTGGATATAGATGGAAATGATTATTGGATTTTAAAAGAACTAGATTTGGAAAATATAAATGTTATTTGTTGTGAATATAATCACTATCTTGGAAATAATATTAAAAAGACTATACCCTATAATCCTAACCACGAATTTAAAAATGATGGCTGTCATGGAGCTTCTTTGAAAGCTTTTTCAGAATTGCTTGAGTCTAGGGGTTTTAATTTGATAGCGGTTGAAAGTTCAGGCACTAATGCTTTTTTTGTAAAAAAGGAATTTGCTCACAATTTTGAAATTTTATCTGACACAAAAAGTTGGAAAACTGCTGATAGAAATAATTCACCTGAAAGAATTAAACTTATAAAGAACTCGATAAAAAATTTTAAATTTTACGAATTTTAATAAAATGGATAAAAAATATAACTTTTTAAAACCAATAAAAAATCAAAATCTAGTGAGACTTGGTAGGAAAGCTGATGGCGGCTATATAGTTGATAAAAATATTGTAGAGAGAACTGGTGGCTTAATTAGTTTTGGTATGGGTTCTGATTGGTCTTTTGAATTAGATTACATAAAAATAAATAAGAATGTAAAAATATTTATGTATGATTGCTATGTAAGTAGAATCCCATATCTTAAAGAAATCTTTAAATATTTAAAAAGATTTTTAACTTTTAGATGCAGATTTGGTGATCTTCAAAAAAGAATTACTTCTTACCAAAATTTTTTAAATTTTTTTAAAAATGATTCTGTAACTTTTTACTCTGAAAAAATAACAAATTTTAAAAAAGGAAATAATGAAGCTGATATTGAAAAAGTTTTTTCAAGAATATCCAATATTAAAAAAGTTGTGTTAAAAATTGATATAGAAGGAGTAGAGTATGAATTAATTAATAAAATAATGGAATATCAGTCAAAAATTGCGATGATTATTTTTGAATTTCATTGGCTGGATAAAAATGAAGATATTTTTATAAAGTCGGTCAAAAATCTTAAAAAAGATTTCAATATTATTCATATTCATGGAAACAATCACTGTCATAAATTAAAATCTGGATTACCGGTTGCTTTAGAATTAACTTTTATTAATAAAGAATTTCAAAAAGACAATGGTGAGTATGTCAAAGACTTTCCAATTAAAGACCTTGATTATCCCAATAACCCTTATAAAGAAGATTTAATTTTCTCTTTTTTAGATTAACACTACCCATCATAAAATGTTTATTGAATGAAATTTAAAATATAATATAAATGTTAATGACATGGCGAGGTAGCTCAGTTGGTTAGAGCACAGGACTCATAAGCCTGGGGTCGGCGGTTCGACTCCGCCCCTCGCTACCATCGAAA
>MDSV01050150.1_pt1 | contig 12109 bp, 12 predicted proteins | sample 810851 | NCBI WGS metagenome assembly MDSV01 (sample SAMN05326640, study PRJNA326480) | marine metagenome | isolation source: seawater | place: Atlantic Ocean: North East | collected 2012
GTAATGATTCTCATTTGAATATTCATAACTTGCAATTCTTGCATTAATAATTTAAATGAATATGGAACTCTAATAATACTAAAATCTCTCCCATATTTTGTAACTACTTCAATATTTTGTTCATTTTCGATATTATTATTAAATTTTAATGGACCATCAGCAAATGGACTGATAAATATATTTTTGGTTTGATTATAAATAGCAATTGTGCCACTATTATTACAAATAGCAACAAAATATTCATCGCCACGTTTAAGCATAGATTCATTTAAGAATTTGGTAGCACCATGAGCAATAATACAATCACGTTCCATCTCTCCAATACGTAATCCACCATCATTAGCTCTACCTTGAACGGTTTGTCTAGTTAAAACAGTTCTAGGACCTTGAGCACGATAATTAATTTTGTCTTTAACCATATGTTTAAGTCTCATATAATAGCAAGGTCCAATAAAAAATTCAGCTTGAAGTTGTTCACCGGTTTCGCCACTATATAATATTTCATTCCCACTAGAATTATATCCAATATTATTTAATAACTTACCAAAAACTTCATGTTTAGAACCTTTATTAACAAAAGCAGTGCAGTCTCCAAATCCACCATAATTTGCACAAGTTTTTCCCATTAATGTTTCAACTAATTGACCGATAGTCATTCTACTAGGTAAAGCGTGTGGATTAATAATTAAATCAGGTCTAATTCCATTTTCTGTAAATGGCATATTATCTTCTGGAATTATCAACCCAATAGTTCCTTTTTGTCCGCATCTGCTACAAAATTTATCTCCTATAGCAGGAATACGTTCTTCTCTAATACGCACTTTAGCTATTCTAAATCCTTCTTCATCATCAGTTATAAATGATTTATCAACAAAACCTAATTGTCCTTTTTTAGGTGTAATAGAAGAATCAATGTATGTATCGGGATTATTTAAATTATTATTTACTTTACCAATAATAACTTTTTTATCATCTAATAAAGTATTTTCTTTAATTAAACCATGTTTATCGAGGTGAGAATAATCATAACCTGGTTTTTTTCCAATAACTAATTCTTTCTCAATATTACAAAATTTAGAATCAATAGTTCCTGATGCAACTTTAGAACTTTCTTCTCTAGATTCATACATATTTAAATATGTAGTGTTAAACATTCCACGTTTTAAGGAACCTTCATTAAATAAGATAGAATCTTCAACATTATAACCTCCATAACATCCTATTGCAACAATTGCATTAATACCATATGGATGTTCTTCATTATAAATATATTTTAAATATCTACTTTTAACAAGAGGAATTTGGCCATTATTTAATACAACACCCATTTTGTCTATTCTATTTTGATAATTAGAATTGTATAAACTTACACCTTGTTTACTTTGACCACAAGAAAATAAATCTCTAGGGAGTTGATTATTTTCAGGAAATACAATTTGATTACCCATAACGCCTAGTAATAATGATGGATGTATTTCAAGATGTGTTGTAAATTTATTAATTTTTTCTTCAGTTGTAGCAATTAAACTAGTTTCTGTTTCTGCGGTATCTAAATATTCAATAATTCCTGATTGCTGTAATAATGATTCTAATATTTTTTCTCTACTTTCAATAGATTCCCCTTCTTTATAAGGAATAGTATATAAATCATTTATATTGCTATAAATTAAATTTGATTTAATAAATAATTCTTTATTTGAAATAATTTTATCATTTTTTTTGAAATTATTAAAACCTATAAGTAAGTCATTAAAAGTAAAATTATTTTCTAATATATTAGTTAATATTTTTTCTTTTCTAAAACTTGGAATTTGTTGTTCAATATAATATACAGGTCTACATAATCTACCTGAATCGGTGTATATATAAATAATTTCATCATTAATTGACCAACTAATACTAGTATAAACAGGAATTAATCCAATTCTTCTATATTTTATTAAAATATCTAATACTTCAATTGGATTTGTAATTATTCCAACCCATGCGCCATTAACAAATATTTTGATACATTTTGATATATATTCTGTGGTACATTCACTAAGTAATTCCATAAACACTAATTGTCTTAACAATTCAATAATTGGTTTACTTGAATATCCATTAGTAATTGTAGCACCTAAGCTCATATGTTTATGTAATCCAACATTACCACCATCAGGTGTATCAACTGGATCAATAATTCCCCATTGTGATGAATGCAATAATCTAGGTCCAATAATTTTGGCACTAGAGTCTAAAGGTAAATTTAATTTTCTTAAATGTGAAATGGAGGAATTAAATGATAAACGATTTAAATCTTGAATTACTTCAGGTCTTTTGGTGTGTTGTTCTGCGCCCCAATTACCTTTAAATGCTTTTTTAAAACCACTTTCTAATATTCTATCTTTAAAATATTCTTGATAGTTATTTTCTATTAATGATGTAAAATCATTTTGATAAATACCTTGTTTATAGTAATATTCTTTATCTATTTTAGTATAAATATGTTTTTGTTGTAAACTATAATATTCTTTAAATAAATCATAAATTAATGAACCACTTAATTCTACCCGTTTATATTTAAAACTATCACGATCAGTTGCTTTTTTTTCACCTTTATATACTTTTAATAATTCATTTACCATATATCCTAAATAATATGCTTTATTAATAAAATTATTTTCACCTATATGTGGTAAGAAATAATCCATTAATATTTCTAATATATGAGCCATAGTTTTACCTTTTGTTAAAGTAGCCATATATTTCATTGCTACTTCTTGATTAAAAATATTGCCAGCATCATGTATAGATGGAATAAATAAATCTATATAACTTTCATATTTTTCAATATCTAATAAGCAATATTCTATTATTTCTTTATCTGATAATATTCCTAATGCTCTCATTACTATAAATAATGGAACTGGTTTACGAATATTTGGAATATTAACAACAATATTACCATTTTTATATTTCGGAGAAGGTCTTACAATTCTAATTGATAAAGTTCTAATTGGTTTTGAAGCATCTTCACTTACACTTCTTATTTCAGCGGAATGTGAATATATTTCATTATAATCTTCTCTAATATAAAACATATTATCAGCAAACTTTTCTTGGCTAATAAGTACTTTTTCTTTTCCATCAACAATAAAATATCCGCCTTTATCATTTTTACATTCTCCCATATTGAATTTTGTATTTTTATCTAATTTATTTAAAATACACAAATCAGAATTTAACATAATTGGAAACTTACCAAAATATATTTTTTCTAAATTTGATTCTATTGTTTGAACTTCTCCATCTTTTTTTATTTTATAAATAATTGTTATATCCATATGTAAAGTAGTTGAATAACTCATATTTCTTAATCTTGCTTCATTTGGAAACATATAATGTTTTCTTTTTTCATCAAAAATAATTGGTTTACCAAAATATAATTTATTACCTTCTTTTCCACCAAAATAAATATCTGCTTGTAAATTATATTCTTTACTATCTGCATCTTGTTCTTTAAAAATTTGAATTGGATTTTTTTCTTTAATTATATTAAAAATTTTATTATTAAAAAAATCATTATATGAATCTAAATGATGTCTTATTAGTATATTAGGATTATCTTCAAATAATTTATCTATTATTGACCAAGTTATAATATCCTCTTCACTCATAGTATATTATATTATATTTATAGTTTAATATTCTAATATTTCTTATTAACAATTAATTTATAAGAAATATTTATATATTTATGATAATGCCATTCCTGAATAAGTAATTATTACCAATGCTAAAATAATAAATAATAAAATTAATGGTAATAATACTAAAAACCATGATACTTCTTTATAGCCTGATTTACATAATGAATTTAAAATAAATGTCCAAAATAATATATATATTGCTTTAAATACAAACATCATAAATGTATTTGGAACATAACATTCATAATTACCTAGACAATACTTACTAGTATTTCCAAAATTTTGAACTGCTATAACTACAAAAATAATTACTGAAATTGCTAAATAAAAAAAAGCAGGTGTGCAAAGGTTTTTAAAATCTTTTACATATTTATCAAAATATTTTGTCATTTATATTATTTTAATATAAAAAAAATTAATTTCATGAATAATTATAATTACTATCTTCACTTGCTGGATTTCTTAATACTACTTCATTTGTTTTTGGATCATCACCATTAAATGTATTAAAAAAATCTTGTGATGATGCTTGAGAATTTCTAGCAAAATCTGTTAAAGGTTGGAATATTGGACCTCCACCTTTCATATTTTTTTTTGAACTGCATCCATATTGAATTCTTTTATATGTTCTACGTTTTTTTCCTAAATTCTTAATCTTTAATTTTATTCTTCTTGTATTTCTTGTATTTCTTTTATTTTTTCTAGATTTTCTTCTGTAAACTCTTTTTTTTGTGCGAGCCATCTATAATATAATAAAATATTTTATTCTATATTTACATGTGTTAACATATGTCTTCTGCAACAATATTTATTTAATCCTAATAAATCCAATACTTCACCTTCAGGAGTTTTATCAATAAATTCTTTAGTTAAATATATTACTTTATCTACATTCATTTTCTCATTTATTTTGCGTTTCTTTATTTCATTTTGATAAAATCTAAATTTATTTCCTAATACTTTACCACAAGTAAAACACTTTACTGGAATTAACATAACTATATTATTATTTATTTATATTTTTAATATCAATTTTATTAAAAATATAATAATTAATTTAATCCATTAAATTTGATGCAAATTCTCCAATTGTGGCTAATTCATTTTCTTCTTCTTCTTCTTCTTCTTCTTCATTTTTCATTCCTTCAAGTGTGCACATACCTTCCATTGAACCGCACATTCCTTCTATATGTCTACCGCTATTGCACATTCCTTCTTTTTTATGTTTTCCACTGCACATTCCTTCTTTTTTATTAATTTTTTTTTTTATTTTTCATACCTTCAACTGTTAAAACACGATTTAATACTTTAAATCCGTTATTATCATTCATATCAACTTGGAAAAAATTTAATACTATCATACTTATTACTACAGATACTAAAATAAATATAATTGTAGGAAATATTGCCCTAAATTTAGAAAATACCATTATAAATTAGATAAATATTAAATTTTTAGTTTATACATTATTTTATTTATATATCTAAAAATTGATAAAATTTTATATTTGTTATATTAATAATAAAAATGCAACATCAAGATTGGAAATCGATTACATTTAATACTGTATCTGAAACAAAAAAGCAAACACTAGCAAAAAAAATCAATAGTAATAAAACTACTAATCCCGAAGAGGTAAAAGTAGAACAACAAAAAAATTTAGGACAATTAATAGCACATGCAAGAAATACAAAAAAGCTTAACCAAAAACAATTAGCATGTCAAATCGGTGTATCTTCTCAAATATTAGGTAGATGGGAATCAAATAAGGAAATTTTAACAAATGCTCAAATTGCATCAATTGAGAAAATAACAGGAATAAAGCTACCTAGAAATAAAAAAATGGCAACAAAACAAGATGATTAATATTTAATATTTAATATATCTTTTTGTTTTTTTCTTACCCCCATAGATTAAATATCTTGCAAGTCTAGATTTTTTATCTATGGGTTCGGGTCGATGAACTCCATCAGGTTGTGAATCAGTAAATTTAAGAATTTTAGGTGAGTTTGAGGGTGAGAGTTGAAGTGAACCAATATTGCGAGTAACATTGTCGCAAGGAACATCATAAGCATTTGGTATGGTATGATAAAATGGTTCGGATACAGAACTTATACGACGAGGTAGATAAGTAGGATGATGACGACGACGCGAGACAGGAAGTGGAGGTTCTGCTGGTAGAGGAGGCATATAAAAGTATCGAGGAGTAGATAAAGGAGGAGGAGATTGTGCTGGTAGAGGAGGCATAACATAACGTGGACCACTAGGTTGAGAAAGTGAAGGATTATGTCTTAACTGTTCACTACCATGAGCAAATAGGCATTTGCCTTTATAGGGACAATTTCCATATTTACTAAAATTTTCACAAAGTCTAGTTTTATATGTAGTTGGATCCTTTAACCAGTATTTTGTATTCTGATTACTTTTACCATTTCCTTTACCTTTACCTTTACCTTTACTGCGTGCTCGTCTAAATTTTGCGGTGATTAATTTTTGTAATTTTTTTTTTGCTTTATTTTTTCTTGTTGGCATTTTTAATATATAAAAATATTTTTATTTATATTTATTAAAATATAAATAAAATCTCTCATAATTATTTTTATTTAAATATCAGTAAATTCATAACCTTTGCTGGTTTTAACTTTTTTTAGTTGTTTATTTTCTTTATGAATATTTAAATGGCATTTTTCACATATACTAATTAAATTAGCCTTTTTATTTTTATGAAATTCTTTATTAATAAATCCATTTTTATCTGCATTTTCTTGAAATTGTAAATGATGTATATCACTACTAGGGTTCTCTCCGCATAGTTCACAAATTTTAGATTTTATTTTTTTAGAATTATAATTTGTTTCTTTACTATTCATGACTGTATTATCATTTTCATTATATTTATTTCTAATATTATAACATCTCTCTATAAATTCATCATCTAAATCTAAACTTTGTGCAACTTGTATACCATACATCATGTCGCCTGAACCATCTTTTAGTTTTCTATCATAAATTAATTTATTTGTTTTTTTATCAAATATAACACTCATATGATTAATTTTTAATTTATTTAAATTTTTTATTTCATCATATTTTAATAATTCATGATAATGTGTAGCAAATATAGAACTTACTTCATTATTATGTAATCTCTCTAAACTTGCTGTAAAAATACTTAATCCAGAAACTGATTCTGTTCCACTACATAATTCATCACCTAAAACAATACTATTTTTATCAGAATATCTTAAAATATTTCTTAATTCACTCATTTCAAGTGCAAATGTAGAGAGACCTTTAAAAATATTATCGGTATTGAGAATTCGTGTAAATAAACTGTTATATGGATAATATTTAAAACTAGTAGATGGTACATAATTTCCACTTTGAGCTAATATTATATTAATTCCTATAGATTTAATGAGAGAACTCTTACCAACAGCATTTGTTCCATATATAAGAGAACAATTATATTTTGTACCTAATTCTATATTATTAGTAACATATAATTCATTTTGATTTAGTTGTTCTATAAGTGGATGTCTTATTTTTTCAGCATTAAAATAAGATTTCCCATCATTTAGATCTTCTATAATTGGTTTTATATAATTAAAATTATAAGCATTATAAGCTCTATTATGGGCAGTGTCTAGTAATCCAATAAATTGAGAGATTATAGATAATTTGGATTTGTCATTGAAAATTATAAATTCTCTCAAAATATTATTATAAACTTGATTAATTTTGTTGATTAATTGTTCTTTATCATTTTGAATACCATGTGCCATTTTTTTTATATCAGATGATGTAATAATCATATTTGTTTTATTAGAGCCATGTTCTATATATTCTAATTTAGATAAATCTAATGTATAAATCTCTTCTTTTCTACTAAATTTAGAGAGATATGTTATATTTACTTTACTTTCTTCTTTTTTTAAACATTCTTGTAATATTATTACTCTTCTTTTTGTTCCTAATAAAAAGGAGTCTGATTTACTAGTTTCATGTATTTTAATATATTCACCTTCTTTATTTTTTTCATATTTTTTCAATATATTTGAGAGATATAAACGAATTGCTTCAAATACTTCTTTAGAATCTATACTTTCTCTCAAATATTCATTCAAATTATTATCATAATTCTTATTTATAAAATCTAAGTCTTCTATATTATAATTTCCCAGTTTATCCATTAAAATATTATTAATTCTCTCCACGTTAAATTTATAATCTACAAAATTACAAACTTCATCACAAATAATATCAATTTTAGAATTTATAAACGAGGAAATATATTCATATAATTTTAAATTATCAGAAGCTTGAGAAATTTTTTGATATAATATTTTGATTTTGGAGAGATTATAATATAACATATAGAAATCTCTTGGTTCTAATTTATTCATAATTAATTTTCTTTCAATTCTTTCAATATCTCTGATATTGTTTAATTCGTATCTAATTACATTATAAAATTCTGTTTCTAATAAATGTTCTGTTATATTATAATATTTATTCAAATCTTTAATATTACTAATAGGATGTAATAAGTCATAATTAAATTTTCTTTTACCTATTGAAGTAATACAATTATTTAACATAGATGCCACAGAAGATAATTTACCACTATAATTCTTATTACTAATTATATTTAATTGCTGCAATGAATGATTCGCAAGTATTAATTTTTCACTATGATTTTGAAAATCTGGTAGAGAGATGTCTTTAATTAAATTAGGATTATGTTTTTCAACAAAATCTAATAAAAAACAGAGAGATTGATTAGCAATAGGATATTCATAAAATTCACATTTCTCTCTAAAACTACCAATACCGTATAATTTATCGATCAAACATTCTTGATATTTTTGTTTTTCACAATTTAAAGCAATCTTATTTATTTCATTTTTATTATCTTTTTCTAATATAATTTTATGTATTTTACTTGACTTTAAATTTATAAAACTTATTACATTATCTATATAATCTCTCTCCTCATTATTTGTAATTATAATTGCTTCTGATGGATCATGTATTGATATATATTTTTCTAAATTATCATATACAATTGGATTATTATTATAAGGAATAGTATATTCAAAATTTATTAATTTACCAGTCAAAATATCAATTATAGATAATCCAATTGTTAATAAAGCCTCTTTTATTACACTATTTGCTTTTGAAATATTTAGCCATATACAAATTGTATTATTACTTAAATTATCAGATTCTTCATTAAAATGCATGCCTGGCGAATATATACATGCTAAATTTCTCTCAGCATTTTTTGCTTGAACATTTTGAGTAATAACAGGAATTGTATAACCATGTTCTAATAATCGTTTAACATATTTTTCTAATTGTCCTAATCCAAAACCAGCCATTACTACTTTTTTTGTTCCAACACAAGTATTTTTACGAGCAATTGACATATCACAAATACGAGAAAAATCTTCAATACTTGAACCAACATACGAACCGTCAGACTCAACTATAGCATAACATTCAAAAAAAGAACCAACTTGTATAAGAATTATAGTTTTCTCTCCATGTGATTGTTTATATTTTTTTGTATCTTCAAAATATTTTAAAATTAAAGACATTATTATAAAATATATTTTAAGTTTTAAATATATTTTATATATTAAATTAAATACTTTGACGATTTAGGTATGGAATTTGGTTTAGGAACAAATGCAGCTCCACCTGCTTTTACTCTAGTTTTAGCATTTTTAATTATATTTATATGATCTTCTGATTTATATGAAATTTTATCATTTGCATCTTTTAATAGTAATGAACCAGCACCAACAGTAGAAAGACGTAATCTTTGAATTCTTAAATTAGAAGCATTATTTGGTATAGGACGAGAATTATTTACAGATTCACTTCTTTTACTATTAGTTGAACTATTATTATTTCCTAAATTATAAACTTGATGCGATTGAAAATTTCTATTAATAAATGCTCTTCTTCCTAAAATAAAACTATTACCTCCATCGGCAACACTAAATTTTTGTGGCATATTTCTAGATATATTTGCAGTAAATAACATTATATTAAATTATAATTATATTAAATTATATTAAATTATAATTATATTAAATTATATTAAATTATAATTATATTTTATATATTAATTATATTAAAATTTCATTCTCATCCTCATTCTATTACCTGTAGGTGGTCGTGGAGGTAATGGTTTAGGTGGACTTAAATTTACTGGTAATATAACTTCAAGTTTAATAGGTTCAGGTTCAGGAACAGTTTCAGGAACAGTTTCAGGAACAGTTTCAAGAACAGGTTCAGGAACAGTTTCAGGAACAGTATCAGAGACAGTAACAGGTTCAGTAACAGTTTCAGGTTCAGTAACAGGTTCAGTAACAGTTTCAGGTTCAGAAACAGGTTCAGGTTCAGGAACAGTTTCAAGAACAGGTTCAAGAACAGGTTCAGGAACAGTTTCAAGAACAGGTTCAAGAACAGGTTCAGACACAGAAACAGGTTCAGGAACAGTTTCAAGAACAGGTTCAGACACAGAAACAGTTTCAGGAACAGTTTCAGGTTCAGAAACAGGTTCAGGAACAGTTTCAAGAACAGGTTCAGACACAGAAACAGGTTCAGACACAGAAACAGGTTCAGAAACAGGTTCAGGTTCATGAACAGTTTCAGGAACAGTTTCAATAACAGTTTCAGGAACAGTTTCAGGTTCAGAGACCTTAGATGACTTAGATTTAGATTTATATTTAGACTTAGATTTAGATTTAGATTTAGATTCAGATTTAACAAGTGGTTCTGGTTTAGGTGAGGAAGAATTTATTGATTCAACAACATTATCTAAATCAACTCCAATCATTTTAAAATAATAAAATATTTTATTATTTTAAATAAATCAAATTTATATATTATGTTCTTGACCATTATTATGTGAATATTCATGCATATGTTCATATGAATTTTCACGTGAATCTTCATGCATATTTTCATGTTCATATAAATCTTCATCTGACTCTTCATTTAATTTACATTCTGTGCGCATGGTATTTAAATCTGGGGTATTTAAATCTGAATTTAAGTAACTTTGCTGAATCTTACGATTATTTTCTTCTTCAAGCTTAATCTTAAGATTATTTAGTTCTTCTCTAAATCTATTTTTATCGGTATTTGTTAAATTTAATTCTACATTATCACTAATTATTATTTTTTTTATCATTTTTTCGCAAGCAGCAATACAACGCTCTTGTTCTTTATCTAAATAAAATTTCCATTTTTGAAAAGCTATTCTTCTAGGCAATTTATCAAATGCTAATTTGCCTTCCTTATTTAATACATCTAAACTACTATCATCACCTGATGAACATAGAAAATTATCAGGCAAACTACTTAATGCTATTTTGAATTTTTTATTAAGCAATTTATAACCATTTATCCATTCATTTTTTAAAAAAAATTTAAAGAAATTAGGAGCATCTTTATAATTTAAATCAATAATTTCATCAAAATCTTTGAGTAAAATAGGTCTAGAACAACAATTACATATTAAATTAATTTCATGATTATTAATTAAATTATTTTCATCATTATTAATTAAATTATTTTCATGATTATTAATTAAATTTTTTTCATCATTATTAATTAAATTATTTTCATGATTATTAATTAAATTTTTTTCATCATTATTAATTACATTAATTGTTAATTTTACTATGTCTTGATTAATCATTATTAAAATATAATGAAAAATTTTTATATAGTTTTTAATAGTAATATTTATTTAAAATATAGCTTATATCATTATTATTACTATAAATATCATATTCATACATATTTTTTAAATTATTTATATAATCATTAGCGTCTAAATTTGGTGAAAGTTCTAGTAGCAATAAATAACCAGACAAATCTAAATTAGAAATTTTATTATTTCTTAAATTTTCTATGTAACTTAAATGATTTCTAATATTAAATCTAGCATCTCCAGGTTTTTTTCCTCCAATACCTTTACTAGTTTTTGGTTTATCTTTTCCTTTAAAGTCAGATTTCAATATAGCGCCTAAATTAAGAGAATTATCTGTAGTAATTAAATTTAATAAATTAGTATCAATATAATTATTAGAAATATCAAATAGTGTAAAATCTATAGTTCCAATATAATTATCTAATAAAGCGATATTAAAAGGTTGCTGATTTATATTATTTATTATAGGCTCCTGATTCATATTATTTATTATAAATATAATAATAAATAATAAATAATTAAGAACGTATTTTTTTTAATACAGATTGAGATTGCGAATTATTAGCTCCACCAAAACCGGAATCATTATAATTTTTATTAACAGCCATTAATTTTTTAAAGCGTGTGTAATCAGAACCATCGTGAACAAATCTAGGATTACCAGAATAACTAGCACCA
>MDSV01196042.1_pt1 | contig 12108 bp, 8 predicted proteins | sample 810851 | NCBI WGS metagenome assembly MDSV01 (sample SAMN05326640, study PRJNA326480) | marine metagenome | isolation source: seawater | place: Atlantic Ocean: North East | collected 2012
CCATCATCTTCAGTTGCATCAGGATCAAATCCAGGGTTTGATGAATCAGTACAGCCATAAATCTCGTTTTCATCACAAACTCCATCACCATCTATATCATTCACACATTTGCCATCACAGTCAACGAATGAATTTTCAGGAGGATATTTACAACTCTGATCGTTTATTGTGGCGTCTTCGTCATAGTTACAAGCATCTTCATCAGTACATCCCTGTTTTGGTGAAGGGGGAGGATCTAGTTTAGCTATACATTCATCTCTTTTTTTAAGTGCTTTAGCATTGTCAAGTTTCACTTGTTCAACTTCTTTGACGGTCAGGTTGAAGTCTGATAGATCAGTGATGAATTCTAAAGCTTTTTCAAAGCTACTTCGTGCTTCTTCCCAATTCTTTTTCTTCATCAAGTTTTCGCCTGACTTCATGGCCTTGTTGAAAGCTCTTTTAATCCTCTCTTTATCCTTTTCTGCATCTTCTAAACGTTTAAATTCGTCTTTTATCCTTTCACTCATTCTTGCTGTGTAATCCCAATCCCACTCAAACTCGCCTGTGGTTGTATTATAAGCAAGAATACCGATTGGTTCGTCAAGGATGGAGGAGTCGAACCCTTCAACCTCTTTGAAGATTTCTATTGGATTTACTGAAAGAAGGTCATCTTCAGAGAATTCAAGTCCTTGAGTAAGGTCAATAAGAATCTTCTTTGAAAGATAATTTTCTCTTTGAAATGAAAAAGTATACTTATGCCCCCCAATTAGCTCGAACGAATATCTACCGTTTTTATCAACTTCCTGGGTGTTTATCCTCTGTCCATCTTGGTAAACGACAACCTCAGAGCCAGGTAATTTTCTTCCAGAATCATCTTCAATAGATCCCATAATCTTAAGGAGGTCAGTTTGGGCTAAAAGACTTCCAGTAGTAATTAAAACTATTACCACCGAGAAAATCAATTTTCTAACAGATTGAGTATATTCCATCTCTAATTTTACGGTATTTCTAATAACATAATTGTGCCTAGACTTGGTAAAAATACAATTTTAAGCTTTTGGGAGCACAAGGGTTGGTGCCAGGAGCGTGATATTATTGTTATTGGTGCTGGATTTGTAGGACTTTCTGCTGCAGTTGAAAGTCGCAATATGTATCCTGACGCAAAGATTACAGTTGTGGATTTGAGTGCAATTTGTGGAGGCGGAAGCACTAAAAATGCAGGGTTTGGGTGCTTTGGATCGCCGTCTGAATTGTTCGATGATTGGGCAACTTTGGGGCCGGAGAAGACTGTGGATCTTGTTGCTCAACGTTTTGAGGGGCTGAATAAGCTTAGGGCGAATTTTTCTGACGAGAAGATTGGATACCAGTCGACTGGGGCAATTGAGATGTTTACAAATGATTCTAAGGAGGCTCGGGAGCTTGAAGTTAGAGTGAGAGCGTTCCTACCAGAGTTGAATGAAGCATTAGAACCTGTTTTTAAAGCTCACCCATTTAAGATTGTAGATGATCTTCCTAATGGAATAATGAATGCTAGCACTATTATAAGCAGTCCTTTTGAAGGGATTTTAGACACTTCAATGCTTTACTCATCAGCAAAGAAGGAGGCATTGGATGCTGGTGTAGAGATAATAAATGGAGTGAAAATACTAGAGATAGAAGAAGATGGGCATTGTGGGTTTAGGCTTAATTTTGACTTTGGGTATTTTGAAGCTGGGACTGTATTAGTTGCAGGCAATGCCTTTGCTAAGGAATTGCTAGAAGATTTAGACGTTAGCCCCAAGGTGAATAGAGTATTAGTAACTGAAGAAATTCCTGCGCTCAGATTTGAGGGTAGTTGTCATTATGATAGAGGCTATGTTTATTTGCGAAGGCTGGAAAACAGAATGCTGATTGGAGGAGGAAGGCAGTGGACTAAAGGTAATAGCGATGGAGACAGCGAGGAAGTAAGAGGTAAACTGGTAGAGTTTATAGAAAATCACATCGAGGGTTGCAAGGGTGTAGAAATAGAGTATAATTGGATAGGTCACTTAGGAGTAGGTGCTTCTAGAGACCCCATTGTAAAGACAGTGCAGCCTGGACTTCACGTGGGAGTGAGAATGGGTGGAATGGGTGTGGCTATTGGCAGGGAGATAGGTGTGAAGCTAGCTCGATTGCAACACGGCGGCCGTCCATAGCAGCGCTGAGGATACCTCCGGCATATCCCCCTCCCTCTCCGCACGGGTATAGGCCTTTTAAATCTGGGTGTTCTAGAGTATCAGGGTCGCGTGGAATACGGACTGGAGAGCTTGTTCTAGATTCTGGTGCTACAATAATGGCTTTAGGGTGAATAAAACCTTTAATGCGCCTGTCGAATTCTATAAAGCCCTTTCTTAGAGACTCTGCCACAACTGGAGGAAGGACATCGTAGAGGTTTACTGGCGAAGTGCCTGGGTGGTAAGACGTATCTAGATCGCCAGAAGATGACTTCTTTGCTATAAAGTCTGTGAGTTTTTGTGCGGGGGCGTTTTGGGTTTTACCTGCTGCTTCCCAACAGGCCTTTTCTACTGATTTTTGGTATTCAAGAGCGCCTAAAGGACCTTCGAATCCAGCCTTAAGCCAAATTTCATGGTCAATAGTCACCACCATTCCAGAGTTGGCGTAGGGGTTGTTCCGTTTAGAGGGAGACCAACCGTTAGTTACCACTTCCTCTTGGTCTGTTGCGCACGGAGCGATGATTCCGCCTGGGCACATACAGAAGCTATGGACTCCCCTGCCGTCGATTTGGCATACGAGACTGTACGAGGCGGCCGGTAATCTTTCTTCCTCGCCACTGTATCGATCTTCTCCGTGATATTGACGCGTGTCAATGAAGCTCTGGGGATGTTCTACTCTTACGCCGAGGGCGAAGGGTTTTGCCTCCAAGGTGAGGTTCTTGTTGTGGAGTAGGTGGAAAATATCCCGGGCGCTATGCCCCGTAGCTAGTATGATTTTATCGAATTCTAAGGTTTGCTGAGCTCCTGTTTCCACGTCCATGAGCGTGGCTCCCTGAACTGCTAAGTTTTCTGATTTAATATCTACTAGCTTAGTATTAAACCTGACTTCTCCGCCTGCAGATATGATGGTTTCTCGCATCTTCGTGATGATGGCTGGGAGCTTATTGGTTCCGATGTGAGGATGTGCGTCTACGAGTATATCCGTGTCTGCTCCATGTGCTACAAGCCAAAGAAGAGCTTCCATCACATGCCCTCTCTTCTTAGCTCTGGTATAGAGTTTACCGTCTGAATATGTTCCAGCTCCCCCCTCGCCAAAGCAGTAATTCGAATCACCGTTAACTACGTGGTTTTTAGTAATTGACGCAAGGTCTCGGCGCCTATCTCTTACACTCTTACCTCTTTCAACGACTATGGGCCTAATACCCTGACGTAAGAGCTCGAGAGCCGCATAAAGCCCAGCAGGACCGCTTCCCACTACCAGAACCTCCGGCGCAGAACTCGGCACTTCAGGAAATTCTATCCTTTCTACCTCGTGTTGTGACCTATGCTTGTAACTCTCCTGATTGCCTGCCTCAACAACGAGCTGCATCATAACCGGTTTTTTACGGGCGTCGATACTTCGCTTAAGGACTTGAATCCAAGTAATTGAGCCATCACTGAGTCCCAACTTCGATTCTACCAAATCGATTATAGCCTCCTGAGAGAGTGCCTGATCGGGGGTGATTCGGATTTGGCCTTTAAAAACACCTAAATCGATTTGATCCATAATGCGAATATATCGTTTATCCTTCGTTACATTCGTGGCGCGAATAATTAGCAATGGCAGACGCGAATAAATTTCCATATAATCCTCTTAAGTTTGATGCGGAGGGAATGAGTCGAGAGGAGGTGTTGAATCTTTACGAAAAGCTTATGCTTCCTAGAATGATTGAAGAGAAAATGCTTTCTCAGCTCAGGCAGGGTAAGATTTCTAAGTGGTTTAGTGGAATTGGGCAGGAATCCATTTCTGTGGGCGTTGCAGCTGCTATGCCAGAAGAGACTTGGATTTTACCTATGCACAGAAACCTGGGTATTTTCACCACAAGAGGTATTCCATTAGATAGACTCTTTTCTCAGTTCAAGGGTAAGATGCACGGTTTCACAAAGGGCCGTGATAGATCTTTCCACTTTGGGTCAAAAGAACACCACATCTGTGGTATGATTTCACACTTGGGACCTCAGCTCGGAATTGCCGACGGAATTGCACTAGCAAACAAGCTTGAAGGCAACGGAAAAGCTACCATAGTTTTCACCGGAGATGGAGGTGCTTCAGAGGGCGATTTTCACGAGGCGGTAAACGTAGCTGCAGTTTGGCAACTTCCGGTAATTATTGGAATCGAAAACAACTCATGGGGACTATCAACTCCGTCGAGTGAACAGTTCCGTTTTGAGAACTTTGTAGATAAGGCAATGGGTTATGGGATACCTGAAGAGGACGCTATAATTGTAGACGGAAACGACGTGCTTCATGTGTACAACACAGTGAGAAAGTGTGTTAAATCTTTACAAGATAACCCTAGACCTATTATACTGGAATTCAAGACTTTTAGAATTAAAGGTCATGAAGAAGCATCAGGAACAAAATACTACCCTGAAGGCCTCATTGATAAGTGGGCTCAGGTTGACCCAGTGGTACGATTTACAGACCACTTAAAATCAAACGGCGGCCTAAATGAAGATGAAGAAAAGAACATCAAAGACAGGCACAATCAAGCTATTTTAGATGGCCTTAAAGTCTCTGAACAGTTGCCAGACATAGAGGCTGATTTAAGCGTAGAACTAGAGGATAGATTTGCCCCTGGAACACCTGCGGCTACAGCTCCAACTTCTGAGGGAAGAGAACTTCGAATGATAGACGCTATTTCTGAGGCATTAGGCCTGAGTATGGAGAAATACGACACTATGGTTTGCATGGGCCAAGACATCGCTGATTACGGGGGAGTTTTCAAGGTAACTGACGGCTTCGTAGAAAGATTCACTAAGGATAGGGTCCGTAACACACCACTCTGCGAAAGCGCTATCGTGGGAACTGCATTAGGACTTAGCATAAGCGGTCGAAAGAGCATGATGGAGATGCAGTTCTCTGACTTTGTGACTTGCGGTTTTAACCAGATTGTGAACAACCTTGCTAAGATTCACTGGCGTTGGGGCCAAAGTGCCGACGTAGTTGTCCGCATGCCTACTGGCGGTGGAGTGGGCGCAGGTCCATACCACTCCCAAAGCACTGAAGCTTGGTTCTTCCACGTTCCAGGACTTAAAATAGCCTACCCTTCTACACCAGCTGACGCAAAGGGACTTCTTAGGATGGCAGTAGAGGATCCTAACCCAGTTCTATTCTTTGAGCATAAATTCCTATACAGATCACTAACAGGACTAGTGCCTGAAGAAGACTACACAATAGAGTTTGGAAAGGCACGTATGGTTCGCGAGGGGTCTGATGTCACTATCGTCACATACGGACTGGGCGTTCAATGGGCAGAATCTATTCTTGAAGCTAACCCTACGATCAGCGCAGACCTCATAGACCTTAGAACTCTTCTTCCTTGGGATCAAGACGCTGTAATGGCTAGCGTTCGCAAAACTGGCAAGGCTCTAATCCTCCACGAAGACACTATGACTGGAGGAATTGGCGGAGAGATTTCATCAAAGATTCACGAGCTATGCTTCGAACACTTAGACGCACCTGTTGTTAGAACTGCTGGATTAGACACAGCCTTCCCATTTGCTGTAGATCTAGAGCGACAGTTCCTTGCAAACGACAGACTTGAATCTAACCTCAAGTCTCTTCTTAATTACTAATTTTACACCTTTAGGTTAGAGCGGTTTTCATATCTTTTTTAAAATGAAATACCGATTATTACTGCTTTTAACGATTTTTTTTTCTAGCGTTTCATTTTCCCAAAATAAAACAAGAGAAAGAACTCAATTATTCAGCAAAAACGGGGACTTTTCAATAACTTTCGACGCATCTTCGTTTTTGATCTTAGAAGATAATACCATAAATTTTGGTGCGGAATACATGTTTTTCAAAAGCTCAAACGATTTTATCAAAGCAAACTTTAGAGCAGGATTTGGCTACTACTCTTTTGATTTTATAGTCACAGATGAAGGCTTTAACTCCTACATAGCATCAAACATACTCATAGGGAGGGAAAATTCTCTAGAATTTAATTTTGGGGCTTACCTAGAAGGTTTAGAGTTGTTTTGGCCTTATCTAAACGCTGGATTAAGGCATAATATAGAAGATGAAGCCTTTCTTAGATTGGGAATAGGAATGACAGGAGTTTATGCAGGGTTAGGCTTTACGCTCAATACTGAATAACCTCAACTAACCCTTACTTGTTACCTCTGCTGGCTTTACGACGAGCTCCTCTCCCCTGCATTTGGCGTGCTCCGCCTCCCTTAATGGCGTTTTCTACCATCTTGATATCGTTTGAAAGCATTCCTTTTTCATCAAGACGCTTGCACTCGTTTATAAGCTTTGTCGCCTCACCCACCTTACGTCTTGCGCTAGCAACAACAGCAAGGTTAAGCTTAGCTGCAGCTTGGTCATGCTTATGCTTCAATCCTAACGACAAAGCCTGCTTTAAAAGCTTTTCAGCCTCGTTCATATTCTGCTCCATCGATAAACTTCCCATTAAGAAAAAGTAATATCCTCTTTGTTTAGCCCAAAGCTGATTAACCCTAACTCTTGCTAACCACTTTTTTGCAGCATCCATCTTCTGCTGGCGCAGGTAGACAAAAGCCATCACAAGGCGCATACTTCTAAGACTAATTAGAATAAGAAGAATGGTCAGGATAATCATCCCAATACCTGCACCTGTATAACCAACAGTGAACAGATGAATTGTGTAAGTAGCACTGGCTACAGCAAATAATATTTTAAGAAGACGAATCAACATAGTGGTTTAACTTTGGGGCTTCAAAAGTACGTTATGAATTGGAAAGACCTGAACTCAATCGATGATTTAAACGCAGCTATTGCTGCTTCAGATAATGGCCTAGTTGTATTATTTAAGCATAGTACTCGTTGCTCAATTAGCCGTATGGCGCTGAAAATGTTGGAGATGGGTTGGGATGATAGCTTAGCTGGAGTCGAGGCGTACTACCTAGATCTGCTGAACCATAGAGATGTTAGTAGTGCTATCGCTGATAAGCTTAATATCGAACACCAAAGCCCGCAAATGCTTGTACTAAGTGGGGGAAAGGTGCATAGCATAAGTAATCACAGCGACATCAACACTAACGAAGTAAAGAAGCATCTATGATAAAGCCCACGCTTATATGCGTGGTAGGTCCTACCGCAATTGGTAAGACTTCTTTAGGAATTAAGCTAGCTCAGAAGTTTAAGGCTGACGTATTTAGCGCTGATTCTCGCCAAATCTACAAGGGGATGACCATTGGAACGGCTGCCCCTACTGCCGAGGAACAAACCCTGGCTAAACATCATTTCGTAGAATTTCTCAGTCCCGATAAACTATATAGTGCAGGCGACTTTGAAAAGGACGCCATAAAATTTCTAAAGGGATACTTTAAGACCTGCCCTATCGCAATTATGGTGGGGGGATCTGGGCTTTACGTAAAAGGCGTAGTTGAAGGGTTTGACAATCTACCAGCTGATCATGAAATAAGAAAAACACTTAACTCCAGATACGAAGCCAAGGGTATAGAGCCACTGCAGGGTGAACTTAAAAAGCTAGACCCTAAACATTACTTGAAAATGGATAACAAGAATCCTCAAAGAGTAATTCGCGCCCTTGAGGTATGCATCTCAACAGGAAAACCGTTTTCTTCATTTCACAAGTCTGATTACAATTCGAGTGAAAGATATTTTGATATTATTCAAATAGGGCTTGAAGCGCCAAGGGAAGTGGTGAATGAAAGAATAGAAAGGAGGACTCAGATAATGCTTGATCAGGGTTGGGTTGAGGAGACGAAGAAGCTCCTACCATACAGGGATAATAATTCGCTGAATACTGTTGGTTATAAAGAGATTTTTTCGCATTTAGACGGCGATATAACTCTTAAAGAAGCTCAAGAAAGAATTGTTATAAACACTCGTCAATTTGCTAAACGCCAAATGACCTGGTTCAGAAAAGATAAAAATATCACTTGGTTTGATTATCAGGACGCAGATAAAGCTATTGAATTTGTTGAAAAACAGATTGCGTGAATTTCTAGTTAAGTTGGCAATAAAAGGCAAGTCTCAATAAAATGAAAAGCAATAATACCTCAAATTACTTACTACACTTTGATGAGCAGGTAGCTAGTGATTTAGAGTTTGACGTGATTAGGGCTATGCTTGCAGAAAAGTGTAACCAGCCTTCAGCAGAAGCCAGAGCACACGTGTTAAGCCCTAGGAAGGACAGAAAGGCAATAGTGAGACTGCTCGAGGAGACAGAGGAGTTGAGGAGGATGATAACTGAGGGTGTGCCCTTCCCTTCTATTGATTTCGAAGAGCTAAAAAAGGAAATTCAGATACTAGAAGTGAAGGACTCCGTTCTGACTGAAGCTGGTTTCTGGCGCATAGCACGTGCGTCGAGGCTGGTTAATAGTATTCTGGATGTGATGAGTAATTGTGGGATTGAGAATCCTAGGTTGAAGTCGTTGATGAAGGACGTTAAAGCTACAAAGGAGATTGTGGAACCTATTGACAAGGTCTTTAATGCTAAAGGCCAAATAAAAGACGAGGCTTCAAAACAACTCGGACTTATCAGATTAGATTTGCTTAGCTTCAAGAGGTCTATAAATAAGAAGTTTTCTAAAACGCTTAAGGGATTGCTTGAAAAAGGTTGGCTGGCTGATACAAGGGAAGGATTTGTTAATGAAAGAAGGGTTCTTGCCTTAGAGAGCACATATAAGAGAAGGGTTAAGGGTAACATATTGGGCTCTTCTAATACTGGCACCATTACATTTATTGAGCCGTCATCTGTTGTAGCTCTAAATCACGAACTGGAGATTCTAAGGGATGACGAGAGAAAAGAGGTAAGAAAGATCCTTCGAGGACTAACTCGAACAATAAGGCAGCACCTAGATTTGGTAGAGGCTTACAATAAACTTCTGGTAGAGTTGGATTTTATTTGGGCTAGAACAAGTCTTGCGATAGAATTAGAATGTAATCTCCCTGCCCTGCCTAAATCGGCAAAACTTAAACTAGTAAAGGCCTATCACCCACTATTAGTTATAGCAAATAGGGACCTAGGGCTCAAGACACACCCTCAGTCATTTGAACTATCGATCGCTGGAAGACTCTTAGTGATATCAGGGCCCAATGCAGGGGGGAAAAGCATCACCTTAAAAACAGTGGGACTCCTTCAGGTAATGCTACAATCTGGCCTTTTAGTTCCCGTTAACTCAGCTTCTGAGATGGGGTTTTTCGACAGCATTCTGACAGACATCGGTGACAACCAAAGCATAGAAAACCAACTTAGTACCTACAGCTATCGCCTATCAAGGATGAAGTATTTCCTAAAGGTCGCTGATGAAAAATCCCTGCTCCTGCTCGATGAGTTCGGTACTGGTTCCGACCCAGAACTCGGGGGTGCACTAGCGGAAGTCTTCTTTGAAGAATTATACGACAAGGGGGTTTTTGGGGTTATCACCACACATTACGCAAACATCAAATCAAGGGCGGCTGATCTTAAACAAGCCATCAACGCATCTATGCTATTCGATCGGGAAAGCCTCGCTCCGCTTTTTAAACTCCAAGTAGGGCAGCCCGGTTCATCGTTCACATTCGAAGTGGCCAGCAACAATGGCATTTCTACCAAGCTTATTTCTCGAGCAAAAAAGAAAATGGACTCGCGTAAAGTCGAGCTCGACGCTCTCATTAGTGAACTCCAAAAAGAAAAGTCACAGGTAGCAAAACTCGCCTCTAGACAGCTTAGAGCAGAAGTAGACGCTGAAAAAGCAGCCATTAAAGCTGAAAAATCTGCAAAGAAGAACATCGAAAAAACAGAAGCACTCAACAAAGCAATTGAAACCCATAACCTCGACGTAACAAGGGGTATTAAAATGGGCAAGTTCATTGACGCCTACGACCCTAGCCATTCTACAAAAAAGCTAGCTAAAGACTTTATCAAATACGTAGCTCAAGAGCGTGAACGCATTGAAACAAAGAAGAGTCGTCCACCTAAGAAGCCAGCAGAAGCAATACTCATAATTAGCAAGCATTCATCTTCTAAAGACTCTGTAAAAAAGAGACCCAACTGTAGGGTTAAAGACATCAAAAAAGGTTCAACTGTGAGACTTCGAACAGGCAAAGAGCGCGGCGAAGTCCTTCAGATAAAGGGAAAGAAAGCAACTGTGCTGTTTGGCGAGTTTAAGACGGTAGTCAACCTAGAGAAACTGAGCTTTATCATGTAATCCAGCTCCTGGAGTTACCCTTGAACTACTCCTGAGAATTAATCTAGAACTATTCTACTACAAGCTTATGAGTTGAAGACGTTCCATCAGTAGTTCTAACAGTTAGGTAATGAAGTCCGCTACTCATCTCGCTAACGTCAAGAGTGTAGTATTCAACTTCTCCAGGAGTAATAGCTTCAACTAATCGACCAAAAGCGTCATAGATACGAACCTCTGAAAGAGGAGCTCCGTGAGGCATTGTAATCAACACTTTATTTGCCGCCGGGTTAGGACTGACAGTCCAACCCATACCTTCTAAAATAGTCCCTGACACTTCAGTATCATCGCAAGAACCAAACCCACCACAAGGCGTATCTCCAGCACCTACGTAGGAACCGTGAAGGGTTTCTTGACCAGTATTTTCCGGATCAAGGAAGTACCTAAGTTTGTCTTGCTCAGGAATAGGATTGTTTCCATCCCAATGGTAGCTCATCTTGCCATAGTAATCTGGAGCATACGGCCCTGTTCCTGGTCCAACTCCGCCATTAACGCAAGCAGAAGCTCCAGAGCTTAAAGTACCAACGATATGATGGTTTTGGTTGTAGATAGGCGAACCAGAAGACCCACCCTCTGTTACTCCATGGTTTGTCTCTGTACTCACCCAATAAACCTTCCAATGCGAACCAACATTTCCAATGCTAGAATTAATAAGCGCACTTGAATATGTGCTGATCTTCTTTCTATCTCCAGAAGGGTGGTGAATCCCTACTCCACTTTGACCTGTAATACCTGTTGCATCCCAACCAGCGTAGAAAGGGTTCCAAGACTCTAAAATCGGATCTTCTACTTCTACTAGAAGGAAATCGGAACCGCTAAATCCTTGGATTGTAGCATCGTTACTACTTGTAAGAAGGATCACACCCGTTCTAGTATGAGAGTTAACCGAAGTCGTACCTCCACATTCTAGGTATTCGTAGTTGTATCTGACCTTGAAATACCCCCATTCGTCATCTCCAACAGAATCTGCGCAGTGGAATGCTGATAGTAAAAGCTGACGGCAGTCAAGGCTCGTGTTATTTACCATAGATCCGGAGCAGTAATAAATTCCAGCGTTCTGAGTTACTCTTAACCTGACAGATCCGTCTCTCTCGCACTGCCAAGAATCACCCTCTGGGCACATTACGTCTACTTGGCATTCATCAGAACCTCTAGTTACTCCTTTTACGAAGTAACCTAGACCCATAATCCCCAATCTTGCATTACCCACAATGCTAGAAGGCTGACGGTAAATCACAGTAACAATTTCGCCTGGGATATCGCAACTCGACCACTTTCCATGGTCATTATTCTCTGTATGATCTATCGGTCCTTCTTGGTAAATCGTCTCAAACGATCCTGCAGGAGATTCCAAGTAAAGCATACCACCTACAGGTACATGGAAGTCATTAAAATAAACACTTAGCCCTTGAGCATCCTCTGATTTTAAGTTTAATTTCCACTCATTTACTCCATCTGCTAGAACTTCATGTGAAGAAAATTCAAAGAAGTCAACTTGATGCTCTAGAATCACTCCAACCAAGTCTCTTCCCTCGTAATAGGCTTCCTTTTCAATACGATCCCAAACCTGAATATGGTCTGGAGCAGGTAATTCGATAGTTTCGATTTGGCCTAAAACAAAAGTCGAAAACAATGTTAAACCCAGAGATAAAATTGAGTATTTGTGGAGTTGAAATTTCATACAAGCAAGATACAGCAATACATTAGCGTGGATGAA
>MDSV01039011.1_pt1 | contig 12106 bp, 10 predicted proteins | sample 810851 | NCBI WGS metagenome assembly MDSV01 (sample SAMN05326640, study PRJNA326480) | marine metagenome | isolation source: seawater | place: Atlantic Ocean: North East | collected 2012
CATAGCTTTCGTTGACCGCTTCGGCCGGGTCGTGCAGTAAGTTGGAAAAGTTCATTAAGAGGTTTTCGTCGCCCAAGCCCTTGAAGGCTAGCCAATAATTCGGGGGGATCGTAAGCCTTCCGTAGTTCTCCGTTGGAGAAATAGTGAAAAGCGATACATTCTCAAGATTATTCTCGCTTAGGACTGCAAACCGAACGCTTCCATGACAGACCACGAGATTCATGGTCATGCGCAGGTGCTTCTTCCATCCCTTGATCTTGTTCTTGTTAACCGAAGAAAAATATACCTCCTCAAAACCGTGGTAGCCTTGTGCGTCAATTCGCATGGCATGCCTGACGCTCCCGAGTTCGGATTCGATGCATTCAAGGGGGGTGAAGAGAATGGGCTCAGCACTCATGAAGCGAGGAATAATACTCGATCTGTTCTTGAGTAAAGCTCTCGATTGAAGCTGGCTCGTCATGGTAGCGATGATACCACTGCGTGGTCATCCTTACGGAGTCTTCGAAATCAAGAACAGGAAACCAGCCAAGTCGCTGAAGAGCTTTGTCGCAATTTAGCTTGAGAAGTTGCGACTCGGAATGGTTTTCCTTGCTTCCGACGTCTTCCCACTGCGCTGAGGGCCAATGCTTTTTCATCTCCTCAATAAGAGCGGAAACGCTTGCGTCTTGGTCCATGGCCGGCCCCAAATTAAACGCTTCCCCATGCTGTGCATTTGATTCGGCGAGGGAATCGGCAATTCTGAGGTAACCGAAGAGCGGTTCTAGCACGTGTTGCCAGGGGCGGGTGGACGCGGGGTTTCGAACGAGAAGTGGTTCGTTCTCATTCCATGCTCTGATTGCATCGGGGACAATCCGGTCTTCAGCCCAGTCTCCTCCTCCGATTACGTTTCCGGCTCTTCCTATGCCGATGCGCTGAGGGGAATCACAAAAAAATGATCTGACGTAGGAACTGAGAATGATTTCAGCCGCGGCCTTGGATCCGCTGTACGGATCCTTACCGCCAAGCAAGTCGCTCTCGCGATAGCCCCATTCCCATTCTTGGTTTTCATACACCTTGTCGCTGGTAATCGATACGACCACGCATTTCTCGCCATACTCGCGAATCGCGTCTAGCAAATTGAGCGTTCCCATGGCATTGGTATTGAAGGTCCTGACCGGATTTTCAAAGGATTTGCGGACCAACGGTTGAGCGGCTAAGTGAAAGATGAAGTCAGGCTTGGTTTCCAGAATGCACTTACGAAGTTTTTTCGCGTCGCAAACGTCCCCCCAGCACTGATTGATCTTTCCTTCGAGTGAAAGAACCTCGAATAGAGAAGGATTTGTGGGGATTTGATCGGAAAATCCAAAAATCTCGCATTCTTTTTGCAAGAGCACCTGAGTGAGCCACGAGCCCTTGAACCCCGTATTGCCGGTTATCAGTATCTTTTTCCCTTCAATGGCCTTATGCATCTTTAGCTATTGGTTTTGGTTGCGATGGACAAAATGTATCTGGCTGAATTCGCATATTCTCTTGCCACGCTAGTTTCCAATTCAAAAAGCTTTTCTCTTTGATCGGATTCAAGAGAGGAGGGACTGCACCAGTCAGCCATTGGATCACCGGGAAGCCCTGAAAAAATTCCAATGCCCAAGGTGTCCATTACTTTGAAGCCATATTCCGAAAGGGTTTGGGTGGATTCGGATTGATCGTGCCAAGAAAAGGTCAATCCTTCTCCAAAGAGCTCTCCTTGGTTGGATTCGAGCACTTGTCTGATTTTATGAAAAGCCTTATTTTTCACGATGTGCGCTAGGTTGAAGTATCGGCTACGGAAGGAAATGAAGGCAAGCCCTCCCGGCTTGAGTATGCGAAAAGATTCTTCGATGAGCGAAAGGTAGTCACGCGCGTAAAAGATCACCTCGTTTAGGAAAATCACGTCCTGGGTTTCGGGGCCAAGAGCCTTTGTCCATTGAAGAGCTTCGACATTCTCGAAGAAACACCGATCTTCGACCCCCCCTGTTCGAGAATATTCCCGAGCCTGCGTGATGGCCAGTTCGGACAAATCGACTCCCGTTGAAATGATCCGATCGAATTTCCTGGCTGTGGGAATCGTTAATCTGCCTTGGCCGCAACCTATGTCTAAAAGCGAGGGATGCGCGTCTTCTCCAATCGTCAAGAATTCATCAAGAGTTTTGAAGATCCAATAAAGGTAGCAGTCTCTGAAATATTTCTCGTCGGGATGACCATACATGTCATGCTCCTTAGTAGAATCTGTTATCCTTAGGTATTCTTGATCCATTAAAACTTTATTTTTTTCCCAATACCAAATACCTGTGCTTATCAAAACGCGTTGTCATTGACGTAAGTCACGTCTACCCAGTCAGTCCTTCCGTTCATAGGGTTTTTGGCAATATGGGAAATGTCGTATAGCTTAAATCCCGCTTTGTGCAGGGGGGTCTCAAGCTCCGCGAAACTGAGTGATTTTTCGTAGTAATCATAAAGCATCAGTTCACAGGTCACGACCTTTGTCTTGGACAGAAGATCTCCCATTCCCTCCAATACTTCAATTTCATGCCCCTGAGTGTCGATCTTAACCAAGTCAAAGCCTTCCAGTTTTGCGTCATTGGCGTAGTGGTCTAGTCTAACTACTGGGACTTTTCTTTCCTTGTTGAGCCCGGTTCCATACGAACTTGAATTGCTGCCCTCTTTGTTTCTCGATTTTGAAAGGTCAATAGAGTCTTTGCTTTCGAGGTTGATCTTGTTGAAACCGGAAAGCCCGGAGTGAATGTCATGGGAATAAAAAGATTTCCCCTCGACCGCTTCTTTGCCCGCAGCGCACTTGTTTAAGAAGATTGTACCCTCTTCGAACTTTTTCTTGCAAAGCAGGAGATCCTCCCAACATTCATCTTGGGGTTCAAAGCAATGAACTTGCGAGTTGGGCCACCACTGCTTGAATTCCAGCAAGGACTGTCCCGAATTGGCTCCGATATCGAGAATCAAGGGGGCATCCTTGGCAATGAGAAGCTTCAAAGTTTTCTCACTGTCAAACCTCTCAAGGTAAAGAGCCGTTCTCTCTTCGTTTTTACCGATTTTCTTCATTTAAAGGAATGATGGACGTGTTAGTTAATGTGGGAGAATAATCTGAAGAGACAAATTGGTCAATTTCACCACGCGCTCCATCCGCCATCAACCTTAAGAATTTCCCCGGTAACGTAAGAGGACGCATCCGATGCAAGATAGAGGCAGGCATTCGTTACGTCCTTAGCTTCGCCCCATCTGCCTACTGGAGTCCGCTTCAAGGTAAATTCATATAATTCCTTGTTCTCCTTGAAATTCTCGAAGTAGGAGGTCTTGCAAAAACCGGCGGCAATTGCATTGATATTCAGTCCTCTCTCGGCAAATTCAAGGGCCAGTGACTTGGTCAAGCCATTGACGGCCGATTTCGAGGTGACGTAGGCGGATAAGTGGGGCAGCCCTCTGGTACCCGCCACCGATGAGACATTCACTATTTTCCCATACTCGTTCTCTAACATGACGGGAATGAATGCTTTGCAAAGTAAAATAATGCTCATGAGGTTGTTGTCCATTACCTTTCTGAATTCAGATTCCTCGATTTCCAGGAATGGCTTCCTGAATCGCATCCCGGCATTGTTAATCAAAATATCCAACCTCCCGAATGTAGCCATCGTTTTCTTATGGATCTCGCCAACGGTCTTGGCGTCGGAAACGTCCCCCTCGATGATTACGGTCCGTTCCCTGTCCTCGAATTCGCTTTGCAGGGAAGCTACGTCCTCTTTGCTTCTGGTGACCAAGACGAGCCTACATCCAGCTGCAAAAAATCCGTCTGCCATATTTCTCCCGAAGCCTTTTCCTGCTCCAGTGATAAGGCAGGTTTTACCTTTTAGATCTGTATTGTTCATCAGGGTGCTATGATTGAACTAAAGCCATGAAGAAGCATCTCTTCACTTGCCTTTGAAGTTACAAAGGGAGAACCGATCTTTTCAAGGCAAACCAAGCGAACGGAACCCTTCTTTCTTTTTTTGTCTTTCTGTACCAAATCAAGACATCTCTTGATCAAGTCTGACCTGGACCACCCAATCGAAGAGGCGGAAAAGGAAGTCGGCAGTTCGTAGAGTTCCAAGATGGATTCGAGACGTTTGAAAACCGAGGCTTCCAAGTTTTGATATTTTTGACAGATTTGAATGATGGAGACCATTCCAAGGGCAACTCCTTCTCCGTGCCTGAGCGCTTCTTCGGATTCATTTTGGGATGCCATTTCGATAGCATGCCCAAGGGTATGTCCAAAATTGAGAAATAGACGTTTGCCTTTCTCTCTGACATCTCCGAGTACGTGGGCTTCCTTAATGCGTATTGTCCTTCTCATGACTTGTTCAAAAATGGCAGGGTCTCTAGCCTTGATTGCATCTGCTTCGCTTTGAAGAAATTCAAAGAAATCCAATTCTGCTATCATAGCGCATTTTATAATCTCGGCCATACCAGAAAAAAATTCTCTTGATGGAAGGCTCTTGACGAAATCGAGGTCTATGAAAATTGCTTCCGGGTGATGGTATGAACCGATCGCATTGATCGAGTTTCTGAAGTTTATTGCGGTCTTCCCCCCGATGCTGCTGTCGATCATACCCACTACAGTCGTTGGGATATGAACCAGGGGTGTACCTCTATACCAACAACTCGCTACGAATCCGGCCAAGTCACCCACCACTCCTCCTCCCAAAGCGAGGACAAGGGAGTCTCTTGAAAAGTTGGCATCTTCGAGGAGGCCAAAGATTTTGATTACTTGGGCAAGGGTTTTGTTTACTTTTCCTGCATCCATCAGAAAGACGACGGTCTTGTCCATTTGCCTTTCCAATTTCCTAGAAAGGTTAATAGCGTAGTTCTCATAGACCAACCGGTCCGCCACCAGCAAGACGCTCTGGTACTCCTTCGATGCACAGAAACTCGCGACTTCGGATTCGAGGATTCCCGCTCCGATACGGATTGGGTATTCGGCTGAACCGAGGTTAATTCGTAAATCCGTCATTAGGTCCGTCCAATCCCGCATCCAGGAGTAACTCAACTACGTTTCTGTCATTGGGATTTAGTATTTCAAGGCTTTCCCATTTGAATATCTCCACGAAAGCGGTTTCCGTGGAAACCCTTCTCTTGTGTTTTTCAAAGTGGTCTCTCGTGAAGGTGTAGCATCCTCCCGTCTCAATCCTGACGTTTTCGATTTCGGAAACGAGAGGGGTTTTTGTAGAGAAGGAGAAATTCAACGGTTTTTCACGGTACCAAGAAAGGCACTGATTGTTAATTATTGTAGCAGCGCTTTGGGATCGATTGTTTTTCACGATATCAATGCAAGCTTGGATGGACGCCCTCCTGAGCAATTGGTAGCGTGGAGAAACATAGAGGAATTTGTCGGCATCAACCGACTGGAGGAAGGAATCTATGATTTCTTCGACAGAAACATTATCGTGGTTGATGGAGGGAGGGCGGTTCTTGATCGACCACTTGCAAGTCGAGACGTTCAGATCAAAGGGTTTCTCGATGTTCGTAAACAAATCGACGCTAGAGACTTCCGGTAAGGATCCAACCTTCTCCACGATTCTCTCAAGAAGGGTCTTGCCGGAAACTTTTTCGAAACCCGAGAAGGTCTTGTTTCCATCCATGATTTTATCGTAATCCTTTGAAAGCGGTATCATGCATGCGAATTCGTTACTCATTTTTATGGGCTTCTTTTTGGCAAAAATTTTCTAAGGAAGAAAGGTTGCAAGAGTTCGATCGCTGACGATGGTAAAGGAATCCTCAAGGATTTTCTTGCAACGGTTGCGATACTCAATCTTGTCTTCTCTTTTTTGGCTTAGGATTCTGTGGGACATTTGAAGCAGTTCTTGTTGGTCGAATGCAACCCTATTGATGTCTGGGAAAAATTCCAGAGGGTTAAAGTTCAACCCAGTCTGTCGGCTTATAACGATAACCTCTTGACCCAGGCAAACTGCTTCATGGAGACTACTCGAAGCCATTCCCACAACGAATTTCGACTTGTGGGAGAGTTCGTCAAGGCTCTGATCCGAGATTATTTCGAAATTGTCCGGCATTTGATTTTCCTCAAAAAGCTTCTGGCTTTGCATGGGATGGGGCTTTATACAAACTTTGAACGTTTTGTCCGAGCCATATGCTTCTTTAATCATAGTAAGCAGTTCGAGTCGGTCTTCTTCCATCAAGGGAAGGGGGCAGAGGACGTCCCATTGAGTGTCATGATCCCCTTGTTCGGAACGGTTTGCAGTAGCCAAGTGAGAGTACCTGAGGGCGGGACCCGAGAAAAGCCTTTCCTCTGGGAATCCATTGCGGGCAAGGATTTCTTGGGAAAATGTTCCGTTACAAACTATTTTGTCGGGTAGGGGCGCTACCGGAACCTCTTGGCCGGAAATAAAGTAGCAAAGAAAGTTGGAGCAGATCGATCCATGCTGATAGGCCACTTTTTTTGCATGGGGAAAATATTTGCAAAATGCAAGGTTGAGTAATTTTTCGGGAATCATGTTTTCGAATTCATAAATGAGATGGCATGCTCTGAACCCATTTTTACGGAGCTTCGAAAACATCGGTTCATAAAGGAAGAACCGGAACAAATCAGGATGGAAAACTCGTCTTTCGGCCATGAACAGGTTGCTGCAATCTATCGAACCTAAGAACAAGGAATCCTTCGGGGAAGGAATATTCATGGACTTGATGAAGCGCGCGATTGCCCGCAGGTAATCAAGTGGAGATAAGTGAATGTGCGGATTAATATGCGGGATATCTAGGCGTTCAAGGACTTCAAAAAAATCACTGGGATTTTCAAATCCACTGTGAACGGGGAGAATTAGGACGTTCAAACCCTTGCTTGAAAACCATTCTCGTAGACCCGGGAAGTAGATGTCCTTAAACATTCCGTCTCGATTGATGTTATTGCACGAGAAATAGGTATGTAAAAGAACGGGCGGATCGGAGTGATTTTGGAGCATTTCGTTCTCTTTTTTTTCTGATTTCATCCGACACTTGAGGCCCCTGAAACTCTGCAGGAAAAGGTTGCTGATAACCTTTCTAAACCTCGCTAACCTACCGAAAGTCGATCCTCGGTCGGATGAACTTAGTTTTGCAAATTTGATTTTGTTGGATTTGCAATTCTGTTCGATTGAGTCGAGGAGGGAAGGATGACGGACCAGGATAAGAATGACTTCTTGGTTTTCTTTTGTGATTGAATCGGCGATTTTCAAGTAGCAGCAATTCAGAAACAAGGAGTTGATCAAGGTGTTACGTTCTGAAATGCGATTGCCCCACCACAGATCGGAAGCATATTTTTTCGAAAGTTTTCCGAGTAAATCGAGAAAGGGCTTGGTCATGCTGTTGGATATCTCATGTAACAGCTTTGATAATTCGATGAATTCGAAATCTCGTTTTGCGAGAGCATCTTTCCACTTTCTTAGTTGATCGTATTCAGGAGAGAGAAAAAGAAATTTCTTGGTTTTCGCTCCATCAGGGATTGAATTCATCGCCCTTTCGAATTTTTCACTAGTAAGCGCTAGATAAATCATGAACTACTGATCCTGATTTTCCGACAAGTTAAACGCCCAAGACCGATCCGGAGAGAGGGAATAGTACGTGAGCCGCCTAAAGAAAGGATATTCACGGAAGTGGGCAGGATATGCTCCGGGGCATCAGGGATGGTAGCGTGCATATTTCTTCCATACGTGATCCGTCTTCATCAATTCCGCAACAAGATCTCGCTGCTTCGGGTTGTCTACCGAGATGGATGAGTTTTCGATTCCAATCATTTTGACCATGTGGCCATGTTCGATCGCACGCAGCATTTCGATGTCTTCTGAAATTTCAAGTGGGGTCTTCTCCAGCGATTGAAACAACAGAAGGTCCTTGTATTTGAAAAAGAAAACACCCAGCTGCTTGACCAGTGGGGTAGATGATTTAACCGTGTTGGAGGGAATTGGGCTTCTCGACATGTAAAGAGCGTTTTCTTGCAAATTGGAAACGACCTTCACTTCGTCCTTGTCAAGCCACTCTTCCTCAGTCAATTCGGAGCAAAGGTTTGTGCAGAAAAGTTTGGGGTGACGTTTCAATTCAGCGATCCCCTTACGGATGGCAAGAGGATCGATCAAGGGTTCATCTCCCTGGACGATCGCGACCACGTCATTGTCAGTGAGTTCCAAACTCTTGCAGGCCTCGGCAACCCTGAGGGCGGGCCGTTCGATGGAAGCGGGAGTCATTATAGCCTTTCCGCCGAACCCTTCGACCGTTTCCTGGATGATTTTGTCACAGGTTGCAACAAACACTTCGGCATCCTCTTGAACGAAGGAGCATCTCCTGTAGACATGCTCGATCATGGGCAGACCCATAATATCGCAAAGGGGTTTTCCGGGAAACCTGCTCGATCCCATTCTGGCGGGTATGCCTATTATCGTTCTTACTTCTTTTCGTTCCATGAATATCGTGCCTTCGGACTCAGAGCTGGGCCTGGTTTCGAATTAAGTTCAATCTTGGCTGGGCGAAGTCTTTTTCCGCAATGGTTTGCATGCAAATTCTTAAAGTAACTAAATCTGAGCCTGCAGATAGGGAAAAGCTCCTCTTAGGCCAAGAAATCATTCCATTCCCTCGCCCAATCCTCCGAAAATCTGCAGAAAGCGTTTGAAAATTCGGAAATGACCTTTTGTCGATCATCTTCAAGCCACCAGTCCTCGAGGGAATCGACGTTGTTTTCCAGCAATTGATTGGCACTAGCGTGGTTTTTGTGAACGATTTTGCCATCCACTAGCTTCTGGAACGGATTTTTCGCTTGCTCTCGGAGTGGGAAGATCTCCTCGTCCCAAATCATGATAAAGGGAATATTATGGGATATGAGCTGGAGGAAGGAAGTGCCGGGATAATCGACTATGAAGAATTGAAAGTTTTCCGACATCTCTTGCAGTAGCGGGTTGTCCTTAGGCGTGAAATGGCCGAACTGCTCCCTCTGATTTTCGTTGAGAGTTGTTTTGCTATTGGAATGCAGTTTGACTTGGATTTTGTCTTGGAGTTCGGGTTCAAGTGAATGAATGAAAGAGATGGCTTCGTCATGATATTTCTGCCTCTGATTCTCCAGGCAAGGTGCACTCGAAATCAAATTATATGCACTCCGATCAGTTCTGATAAAGAGAATCTTTCGTGCATCACTTCGGTAGGGGATTTTGAGGTTCACGAGTTGAATGGCAGGCAAGGGTAGGTCTCGTTCCGAATCTGACCTCCATCCCCAGGTAATGAACTTGTGAGAGCATTCCCTCTCGTGATTCTCTTGGCGGAGGGTTTGGGAGATGCCATAACCTCCACCGTGTTGGGAAATGAGGATCGAAGAGGAAAAATTTACCTTTTGGAGCATCATCCACATGTTGATCGGGTCACTGAAGTAGAGTGATTGAGCGGTGAGAATGGTCTTGAAGATCCCAGAACAACATTGATTCAACAGGTTGGTTTCGTAGAGAATGAAGTTTTCGACAAAAAAGAGGGGAATTAAGGATGGGAGTACTTTTGATAGAACTCGATCGAACTCATCTTCCGAAAGAAAATCATCAAAGAGATGGTCGCGAAATTTCTCATCTATGATGGAAGGCGTTCCAACTTCGATCGTTTCTTTCGACAGGAAAAGATATTTTTCCGGTTCTTCCTTTGTAAGTTGATTGAGGGTCTCCATGGATGCACAGTATAGCTCGCTGATAACAACATATTCTCGTGTGTCGTTGATCTCCTTTACGCTTGCGAAGCGGTTTCTCTGCGAATCCTTGAACTGCAAGTTGTAAAACGACGCGGATTTTGGATACTGAATTTCCTTTCCGACGTGCTTTATCCGGATCGTCTGCGAACTTTGAATGGCATTGCATATCTTTGATGCCAAAAGAAAAAGTCCATACGAATCCTTGAGGTAATCTGAGGTTTCTATGGATGAATTGATCGGATAATGTGCGGGCGTCGAAAGTGCTCTGAATTCACAGTCAGGAAACAACTTTTTTGCATTTATAATGGAGGAGTACAGGTCGAATGAAATATCGATAAAATACATCAGCCAGCTGCCAATGAGGATGTTCCAATTCTCAGGTTCGATTTCTTTCTTGTGAAAGCGATTCAATCTCTCGGAAAGGAAAGTGAGGTACTTTGCGTTTTTCCCCTCAAGATATTCCAAACCACCAGAGTTAATAAATGGTTTTTTCCAAGTATCCCTGACACTAATTGTCTTTGGGCATTTCTGATTTCCAAGTTCAAGAAAGCAATCCTTCTTGCCTCCGTCATGCGAGGAAAGAGATATTTCCTTACCAGCCATATGGATTTACAGTTTTCAGAATGCCTTTGGTCGGCTATCTTTTTTTGCCGTCGACGGGTTGCCATGCTTCAACCGGGGCATTTGCCATGCTCGGTCGATTGCTGCTCGTGCGGAGAAAGTACTTGCCCAAGTCATCACTTCACTTGAGTTGTCCAAGGCATTCCTCTTGGTCGAATGCACCCGCCAGACAGCAATTAGGTTTTTCGGAATTAATTTGGGGTCTAAGTATAGTTGCAAAGTCTTGTGCGGGGACTAATCGAGAGTCTGGAGATTCTTTAGTTCCCCCTGTGGGATCGTCTCTTTTATTGGTTCAGTTGCTCAGATAAAACATTGCAATAGGAGAAAATATACGAAGTATTGATTTTCCTCGATTGGTTATGAGCATAGCTCCGCACCAAACTAAATGAGGTCGTTTTTTAATTTGTATACCATTTCGGAGGTATATTCCTGATAGGGATCCGTAGAGGTGTTCAAACCCACACTGGCATCTATTATTTCGGAGGCAGATACATCTTGGATAGAGCCATTGAATGAATTGCATAAACCCCGGATAGATTTCAAATCTCTTTGAGTGTCGAGGGTGAGTCGGACGTCTTTGCGTTGGTATTTTGAATTAGGGCGGTATTTAAGTATGTTGAAGCACTCAGGTCGGTTCATGATGTATGAATTGGCATGCTCGCGGTCCTGTGATGAGCTTGCTTTTCGATGGCTTTCCCGCAAAGTCTCCATGGAATATAAATCTACGCCAAACCCAGTTGGGCAATTTGAATAGAAGCCAAATTCATATCCGCCGGTGAGGAACTTCTGGATTGAGTCTTCGATCGTATCCGGGTCGATGAAAATATTGTCTCCAAAGGCGTGTACGATTACTTTCGGGTTCAGGTGCTTGACGGAATCATGAAGTCTCTTGAGAACGTCCTCCTCATCACCTCTGAAAACCTTGACTCGAGGGAAACGGGATACAACTTTGCATAGCTGGTCGTCACAGTCGTTCTCGGTTGTAACTACCTGAACAAGGTCGATTGACTTAACTTTGTTGAGCCTGTGGAGAATGTGCTCGATTACCATAAGTTGCCCAATTTTCAGGAGAACTTTCCCAGGGAGCCTTTTTGAGTTCATTCGGGCTTGAATGGTGGCGACTATCATGTGTTCATTCAGTCCATCTTATAATGCCAAAGGCTTCTGCATACTTGCATCCGGCGCTTGCTCCCCAATATGAAGCCGTCGATCGAATGCGTTCCGCCCAAATTCCTTTGACCCGTTGCATTTCGGAATCGAATAAGTGAACGAGTTCGAGCTTCTTTTCCAAATAAGCGCTAATATCAACATGATACAACGGGGAAAAGGTTCCTGAGGAGGCATACCAGTTGGAACGATAAGTCAATACCTTACGGACATGCCTCGAGCAATGGATGGTAGATTTCGCCAAGTTGAAATGATCCAAGTGAGAATCATTTTCCCAATGGGTCAAAATCAAATCGGGCCCGAATTTCGAGATAATCTTAAGTATTTCTTGGTTGAGGGCTTCACCCATTTGGATTTGGAAAGTTTTATGGTCTCCGCATATCAAGTCTGCTCCACAAAAATCAGCTGCTTTTTTCCCCTCATTCCCCGCTTCCGTTTCAGTTCTGATAGCTACTCCCTCTTCGTTTTGATAGCCGGATTTTGTCGCGACGTAGAAAAGAATTTCATGACCTTCTTCCTTCCACCTGAGCAACGATCCACCACAGCCTATTTCGATATCATCAAAATGAGCACCAATTGCTAGTATTCTCATATTTCTACCCTTGGTAA
>MDSV01138768.1_pt1 | contig 12106 bp, 4 predicted proteins | sample 810851 | NCBI WGS metagenome assembly MDSV01 (sample SAMN05326640, study PRJNA326480) | marine metagenome | isolation source: seawater | place: Atlantic Ocean: North East | collected 2012
ATGGCAGCATTATAAAGGAACAAGAGGTTATTTTTACGAAAAGTATTTTGAATCACAAATAACTACTATACTTAATCAAGATCCTTCAACAACTAAAAGTTTTAAAACTATAGATTATGAAGGTGATTCTGGTTGGGAAGCTAGAGCTAATACAAACACAGATACAGCTGCTAAAGTTACTGCAGCTACAGATTTTTATGCAAATTTATCTAGTATGGAAACTGGTTTGTTTACAAACAATTTTAAATTAAAAGAAGATACTTATACTGCAAATTTATTAAATATATCTGCAGCTGGAAATGGAGAAGTGTTATTTGGACAAGATTTAAGTGGTATTAAAGGTTATTATTTAGAATCTGTTTTAACAATAGATAATGCCGCATATTCAAATACTGAAAAGAAAATATTTATGGTTGGATCGTCAACCTCAAGAACTAATGGATATCAATAATAAAAATATAATAATATGCCTATAGGATCAATAATAGGAATGGGACTTTCCTTAGCAGGTGGTTTATTTGGCGCTAGTTCGGCTAAAAAAGCAGCTAGAGCAGCTGCAAGAGAAAAGGCTAGGATTCAAGCTAAATTAAATAGACTTGAAAATAATAGACAGCAAATAATAAATCCTTATGAAGGAGTAACAGATCTATCTAGTTTAGTTTCTGATTTATCTACACAAATGTCTAATCCTTTTGCAAGGCTAGGTGTAGCAACTAGAGCAGCTGAAATGCAAATAGAAGAAGCTGATTTATCATTAGCTAATACTTTAGATACTTTAAGAGCTACTGGAGCAGGCGCAGGTGGCGCTACTGCTTTAGCACAAGCCGCTTTAAGAAGCAAAAAAGGTGTTGCTGCTAGTATAGAACAACAAGAAGCTGCAAATGACAAATTAAGAGCACAAGGAGAACAAGCTTTAGAAAGCGCTAAAATAGCAGAGCAAAGAAGATTACAAGGCATAGGCCTTTCAGAAGCTCAAAGAGTACAACAAGCTGAAGTTGCTGGAGAGCAATTTGTGTTTAGTCAAAGAGAACAAAGAGAAATGCAACAATTAGATAGAACAGCTGCATTGTTAGGACAAGCAAATCAAGCAAATGCACAGGCTAGAGCAGATCAAACTCAAGCTATAACAGGTATGTTTGGAAGTTTAGCACAATTAGCACCAGGAGCTTTTGCATCAGATTAATAAATTATAATAAATGGAAAACAAGAATATAACTACAAATTTACTTCTTAAGCAAATAAATCAAAGTAATGCTATAGCATACAATAATGATTATTTAGCTGAAAGTTCTGATTATAATTTTAAGATTTTAGAAGTTGCTTATGCTGACACGGCTAAAAAATATGCTGCTATTAAAATGGATATAAAAAATAATAACTGTACGACTGGTAATTGTTATTATGAAAATCAAAAACTAAAACAATTAGAAGAAGCTCCTCAAGTTTCTATTAATTTTATTCAAAACATTTTAGGTGAATTAGCTGTTACAGATACACCTAATTACGATGTAAATAATGATTATAGATATTTAGTTGCAAACTCTATATTTACATCTAAACCTGGATTTTCTAAAACAGATGGTTATCAATTATATTTGATTTTAAACGAAGATGGCACACAAACTATGATTTTTAATGGACCTATGTTTGAAAAAGAATTAGTTATAAACAGCGCTGCGTTAGAATCTATTTTAGAAGCAGATACATTTTTAGTTACACCTACACCAGATATTCAAGCAGAAATGGTACAATTGTTAAGTAAAGTTGGAATATTTAACTTAGAAGATGTTTTAGAAAGTGGTCAATTAGCACCTAATGCTAGAATATCAGAAGAATTTATAATGAAAAACTCAGATGGTTCTTTTGATTATGAAATAATAGATATAGGTGGTGGTAAAGGCAGAAACATACTTAAATTTGATATGGATAAAATAGAGCGTAAAGTAGCGCCTTTTATCAATGCTGAAGTTGTTGGTTTATTAAGTTCTGAGCAACAAGCAGTTGCAGCATGGAACGTTTATATAGCTAAAGGATCTACACCTGAAGAAGATGATCAAATGGTACAAAATGCTAATGCAGCTTCAGAAAGTTGGAGTTATGAAAAAGATTTACCATTATCACAAGATAAAAAAGTTTTATTTGAAAGTAAATATAAAGATTACTTTATGAATAATTATTTAAAGCAATTTATTACAAATCAATTACCTACAGTTACACAAGATGCTGCTGTATTTGATTTAGCAGAGGCTAAAAAAGCTAAAGCTCAAAAGTTTATTGACGATAACCAATTATAAATTTAATTAAATGCTGTTAATAGAAAAAGTACAGGAATTACAGGCTATTCAACCACCTCTTGATCCTACAGAGATAAAGAGAAGAATAGAAGAATGGAAAAAATCTACTAGCTATAAAGAGCCAAAGCCTGTAGAAGTAAAGACGCAGGGTGCTGCAGAAAAAAGCGGATCAGTGGCACCCACAGCAAACACTCCGCCGAAAAAGCTATTTTCAAATTCACTATCTTCAAGTGGACAGTCATCATCTTTTAATGATAATTTTTTTATAAATGCATACAACGAATTAGCTGAAAATAATACTTTGCTAAAACCTATAGATCCAGAAGAAACAGAAGAAGAAAAATCTACTTTTGAAGCTATTGAAGATGATATATATACACCACAAGAACTACAACAAGTAGTATTACCAACAGTTTATCCAGGTTTAAGTATTAACAACATGGCTAATGCTTTAGGTTTTGATATTTTTACAGATACATCTGATAAATTAGAAGAAATAAATCTTCAAAAGAAATTTAGTGAATTTGCTAATAAAACAAACACAACAACAATTCAAGATCAAATAGATTTAGGTAATATAAAAGAAACTTCTGAAACTGGTGTTAGCAAATTTTTGACTGGTGTAAAACAAAGAGACGAAAATCAAAACTTATTTTATAATCCTGGTTTTTTAGGTAAATTTGGAGCAGGTCTTTCTAGTTTATTTTATAATTATAGAGGTGCAAGTCTTGATGACATTAGCAAACTTTCTTTACAAGCTACAAATGGTCAACCCGTTTTAGGTTTAAATTATGAAAAAGGAATAAAAGTTGATGGTTTTTCACAATCACTAACACAAGCTCAAATAAAAACTAAAATTAAAGAATTAGAAAGAGAATTTGTAACACCTGATTCTGCTAAAGAAATAGATAATCTAAGAAAAGCTTTAACTGAAAGCGGTGGAAATAATTTAAGATTATATAATGTAGAACAAGCTCAATCAATAGTACTTAATAATAAAATAGATGAATCTCTCGGTGAGTTTGATCAAGAAACGTATAGTAAAAAAGCAGATGAAATTTTATCTTTAGGTCAAAATCACTTAAATAATTTTGAGCAAAGAGTATTTAAAGCTCAACAAAAAATAAAAAAAGGAGATTTTGATAATGAAGAGCAAAAAGAAATTTTACAGTATTTTATAGATAATGGTACATTTCCTAAAGGTAAATTATATAATTTTGATACTGATAAATTTACAGATATTCCTGACGCTCCTGGGGTTCAAACAGTTTCAGCTGAAACCTTGTCTAAGTTTACTGGGTTATCATCTCCAGATCTAGGTAATGATTTATATGATGAAGAAGATAATCTAATTCAGTTTGACATGAAAGTTCCCGTAAACGATGAGTCGGTTTATTCTGTTGCGTTAGATAAAGCTGAAACCACAGAGCTAGATGTTTTAAAAAATGAATATGTAAGAACTCATCAAGGAGTTGTAGAACTAGCGAAAGGAACACTACAGCTAAACAACAATAAAATAAAAGCGTCTGAAGTACCAGTTGATAATATAGAAGATATTAAAGAATCACTACTTAGTGAAGACGAAGTTGGTTATTTAAATTATATAGTAGAAAATGGAAAACTTCCAAAAGATTTAAAATTTTTAGATGGATCAACAACAATAAAGAAAAAATTTAATACAAAATTAAGAGAATATCAAGTTTTAAATACAGCTTTAGTAATAAATAAAAACATATTAACATCTAAAGATAAACAATATATTCCAGAGTTTATAAACGCAGTGGCTGATGATAAAATTTTTACATTAAACGAAGCTCAAACACTTCAAGGAAATTTATTTAAATCAGTAGGTCTTTCTGAATACTCTTCAGGTTGGGGAGAATTTAATTATAATTTAGGAACTTATGATAAAAATATAGGTCAAAATATATTTGCAGGAATACCACACTTAGCACAATGGGGTATTGAAATAGCTGTTTTTAGAAGTTTAAGTGGTAATTCAGTTAATAAGCTTTTTACAGGATTAAATTATATATCTCAAGCTTATTTTAAAGGAAATAAATATATGGCGGCTGGCGCTAGATGGGCTCTTAAAGGCGGAGAAGAAGCGTTAGAGTTTGGAGGCGCCGCTGCGTTAAAACAATTAATAACTGGAAAAGAACAAGACATCAAAGGGTCTTTATACGCTGGTGGATCAATGGGATTTGGTGGTGCAGCTGGTAGACAGGTTATTAGTAAATTTCAAAAATACATAAGACCACAATTCGCTAAAACACCTCTTTATTATTTACAAGATACTCCTGTTTGGAGAAATTTTACTAGAAACGCAGCTAGTGCTGCTGGTGGTGCTACAGCTTATATTTCAGGAGGTATTATTATGGATCCTTTGAATTATGAGTATGAAAAAACTTTAGAAACATTTATTACAGAGTTTGGTAAAATGTATGCGTTAAGAGGTATTACAACATCTTTAAAAGCTCCAACAGGATCAATGAAACAGTTGGTTAGAGATTGGTCTAATACTATATTGCAAATGAAAGATCTTTCTTATAATTCTAAAAAAGCTTTAGGGGTTTTAGGTATTGATGAATCACTTGTAAGAGATCCTAAAATTAATAGCAACCAGCAAGTAGCTAAGTCAGCTCAAGACGCTGTAAATAAAATAAATAAAGATTTAGCAGACGGCAATATAACATCTGAAGAAACTGTAAAAAAAATAAAGCAAATATCAGAGTCCAAATTATCGCTAGACAATCAAATAGCTGTTAATCAAGCTAAAAGACAATTAGAAAAAGATAGAGAAACAGGTCAAGCACCTACAAGAGCAGAAGAAGTAAAAACACTAGATAAACTTAAAAACGGAGAAAATTTAACAGCTTTAGATAGTTCTACTATATCTAAGTTACCTCCAGAATTAATAGCGCAATCTTTAGGTATTGAACCTAACTCAGGAGCTATGTCTCAATTAAATGAGCTTATTGATAGAGAAATTAAAATACAAAAAATAATGGATGGCGGTGAAGGCTCTATAATATTAACAAATAATATAGAATATGTGCCTACGTCTAAATTTAAAGTTGCTAGATCTAATACAAAATTAAGAAACGAGGTTTATGATTTTTTAAATAAAAAACTAGACCTAGATTCAAATATTCAAAGACTTGAAGCTCAAGACACTAAAGGCATGAGTCCTTTAGAAAAAAATGCTTTGAAAAAAGAAATAGAGACTTTAACTAAAGAACTAGAGTCTCGCATGGAAGGCGGTGAGGCTGCTATTGAAATACAGAAAAAAATAGATGCAGCTGCTGCAACTGAGCTTTCAAAACAAAAAAGATTAGATATACAGCAAGAAACAGATGCTCCTTTAGTTACTAGTAAAGGTGAAGTAACAAGCGAGTATTTAACTAATGACAAATTTGTAGAGAGATTAAAACAAGATGGTATAGAAGCAACAGCAGAAACCGTAGCTGTTACACTATCTGATGGTACTGTAGTTTACAATGAGAGCAAAATGAAAGATATAAAAGATTTTTCTACGGCTGCTCATGAAAAGGCTGGACACGCTATATTCTTTGATACGTTTAAAGATGCTGAAGGTCTTGTAACAGAAGATGGTATAAAGTTTATAAACGACATGCTTAACATTTTACCAACCTCTATAAGAGAACAAGTAAAAGCAGAGGTCGAAAGCAGATATGATACTAGTAAACCTGAAAAAGAGTGGTATGAAGAAAACTTAGCTATAATAGCTGAGTTTATGAAAGACGGTAAAATAAAATACAGTGAAAGTATTGGCGAACAAATAAGAGGTGTTGTACCTTTCTTTAAAAGAAAAGGTTTTGATAAACTCAATATAGAAGACCCTAAAGACGCTTTTAAATTAATGCAAGGTTTAACAGAGGGATTATCAGAAGCTCAAAAATCTGCATCTAAAATATCTGTAGAGCAGGCTGGTAAAAGACTGACTGAGCAAACGGTAACAGAAACAGAAGTAAAAGATCAACCTAAGAAAAGCAGGGTGGTTTCTGAACAAGCAAAAGAACTACAAGATCTTTTAGACAATAGAGCTCTTGTTGAGTCTTTAAAATCAAGAAGTACAGAAGATAAATTTTCTGTAGCCCAAGCTTTTGTAGAGAAAAACTTTGGTTTAATTAAAGATCTGTTTAATACTAGAAGTCAAGCAGAAGAAAATGCTTTAAAAGAAATACTAGAAGAACAAATATTAGGTGAATTTCCAGGTTCTGGAAATGGTAAGTATTCAGCTAGAAATACAAATTTGTTTAATGCTTATGATGCTGCTAAAGAAGTAGGTGGAGCTAAAGAAACAACATATTTTAGAAATGTATTATCAAAAAGAATACCAGAAATAGATGTTGCAATAAAAGAGAGAGCAGGCACTAGCACTGAGCTTCCTGATCAAACTAGAGAATTCGCACCAGAACCTACAACTGAAAAAGCAAAACCAACCGCGTCTAAGCAATTACCTTCGGAAGTTAAAATGAAACCTGAGTTTATAGAAAACCTAGGCATTGAATTAAAAGAAGGTCAAACACCTGAGCAAGCAATACAAGAAGCTTTAAAAACTCAAGTATTAGATAGCTTTAAAGATATAGATATTAATAAATATAAAGACTTAAAAACGCCTAGGTCATTAGCAGAGTTTTACGCTAAGATGCTTGGCATTGAGTCTGAGGCTGGTATAAAAGCTTTAATGATACCTAATAGGAATTTTCCTGCTGGTGAAAAAGCTGCGGCAACTAGAGCTAAACAGTTTATATTAGATAATCTACAAGCTATACACTCTAGAATTAATACGCCTGGATTTAAGCAAACAAAAGTAGGTAAAGCACTGTTAACTGAAAAAGGTGATTTAAAACCTGGATCTTTAAAAATACTTAAAGATATAATTTCAGGTAAAAACATAACAGTAGAAGGTTATGACGGTAAACCTATAGAGTTTAATCCTCTTGAAAACGGTAAACCAGTACCTTTATATAGAAGATCTCAACCCTTAAAAGTAGTATTAGCTTCTTATTTTAAAAATAATGCTTTAGAATATTTAAAAACAGATAAAAGCGATAGAATTAAGCTAGGTGCTAAGTTTAGTCAAGCTAGAATAAAAGGAGCTAAACAAAAATCTGGTGTAGAAAGGTTAGATGAAACAGCTATAAAAGAAGTACTAGAAAGCGTAAGAGGTGATAAAAATAAAAAACGTGAAATACTTGTAAATGTATTAGGTGGATTTTTTCCTAACTCTGTTTTTAGAAGTGTGAACTTTACAATGGGTAACAAAGTTGCTTCTTTAGCAAAAAGAGGTTTTGATATAATTACTAATGTTCAAAAAATATCAGATCCAAAACTAAGAAAAGAAGCACAAGACTTAATTAATGAAGGTGTTATACTAGAGTTAGAATCAATAAGACAAGAAGCTAAAACCAATGAACCAGCTTTCACGGAACAGCAAAGGCTTGAAATACAAGAAGCTTTAACAAGTAAAGCAGGTAAAGATTTTAAAATTAGATTAAATAAATTAAATTTACATAATAAAGGTGTAGATTTACTTATAGACCAAGAATTAAAAATAGCTAAAACATCTGAAGAAGCTTTTGCTGTGTTAAGAGACTTTATGTATCACTATAGTTTGAATGCTAACATGAATAGAAATCAAGCTACAAATGCTGGTACAGAAGCTGGAGCTATAGTTTTTGAAAATGGAAAAGCAAGAAGACGATCTGAAGTTACTGATGAACATGTTTTTCAAGCTATAGAGCATGCTAACGCTAAACTTCAAATATATAGAAACATTATAAATGCTGAAAAGTCTGATAATAAGCAAAAAATAGCAGATGCTAATAATTCTTTAAAAAGATACAAAGAATGGATTAAAAAGAATTACTGGCAAATTGCTTTGAAAAATGAAAGCGATGTAGTAAAAGGTAATTTAATTGATGCTGAAGGTAATATATGGACAGACTCAGGCGGAACCTCTCACCCTGTTTTAATGAAAGCTTTAAACAAAGCTATAAAATCAGGTAAAGATGCAGACTGGGACGCTGTTCCTAGCTCTATGCTTAGATATTTTAATGGATTTAAAAATAAAAACGGATCTTCAGCTAGTTTAAATCCTAATAATTTAGAAGTTTTTGGTAAAAATGTAGCTGTAGACTTTAATGTAGAGGTTGCTAAAAACCTTAGACAAGATCCAAATGTTGTAACAAAACAAGGAGAGTTAATTAATAAAGTTATATTAACTGAAGCAGGCATATTAACAGGTGAAAACGCAGTTACTAGAAGTAAAGCTAGAAAATTACTCGATGAGTATTTAAAAGTTGATCCTAAAAAAGTTGAGGTTCAAGCTGAAAAAAATAACGATATGCTTGGTAGCTTAAAAAATGAAACTAATTCAAGCAAAGACACTAACGTCGTTATAACAGAATTAAAAACAGCAGATGCAGCATTAGAAAACTCAAGATCTTTAAATATTAAAGACGGCAAGCCTGTTGAAAAAGAAAAAAGAAAAATTAGAATATTTGACTTTGATGATACATTAGCAAAATCTAATAGTAGAGTTTTAGTAGAAATGCCTGATGGTAAAACGTTTAAAATAAATGCTACACAGTTTGCTAAAAGAGCTACTGAGTTAGAGGGCAAAGGTGCAGAGTTTGATTTTACAGAGTTTAGCAAAGTTGTTGAAGGTAAAAAAGGTCCATTATTTGAAGTTGCTAAAAAAATAGCTGATGCAAGAGGTACTGAAGATTTATTTGTTTTAACAGCTAGACCTCAAGACGCAGCTGGTCCTATAAAAAGTTTTTTAAAAGCTTTAGGTATTGATATACCTTTAAAAAATATAACTGGTTTAGCAGATGGTAAAGCTAGCGCAAAAGGCCGTTGGGTTATGGATAAAGTTTCTGAAGGTTATAATGATTTTTATTTTGCTGATGATGCGCTTAAAAACGTGCAAGCTGTAAAAGAAGTATTAGATCAAGCTGATGTTAAAGGCAAGGTACAACAAGCCAAGTTTAGTAATGCTAAGACTTTTAATACTATAACTAATGATATGATAGAGGCTAGTAGCGGTATTGAAGCTTTTAAAACTTTTTCTGCTGCTAAAGCTAAAACATTAGGTGAAAATAAAGGTAGATTTGATTGGCTTACAATGGCTTCATCGGCTGAAGATTTTAAAGGTTTGTTATACAAAATGATAGGTAAAGGTAAGCAAGGTGAGGCTCATTTTGAGTTTCTTAAAACAAACCTTATTGATCCTTATAATAGAGCAGAAGACTCAGCTATACAAGCTAAAATATCTGCTGCTAATGATTTCATGGCATTAAAGTCTATGTATAAGACTATACCTACTACGCTTAAAAAAGAAACTGGTGTAGGTAAATTTACATATCAACACGCACTTAGAACTTACATGTGGACTAAGCAGGGTATGTCAATACCTGGTTTATCAAAAGCCGATGTTAGAAAATTAAATAAATTTGTTGTTGATAGCCCTGAGCTTCAAACATTTGCAGATCAACTTATAGTAAGTCAAAAAGGTAAAATGTATCCAGAGCCTGGTAAAAACTGGTTAGCTGGTAATTTAACTACTGATATTATAGGTGGCATAAACAAAGTAAATAGAGCAGAATACCAAAAGACTTTTAGAGAAAATGTAGATATTATATTTTCACCTGAAAACTTAAACAAAATGGAAGCTGCTTATGGTACTCGCTGGCGTAAAGCTTTAGAAGATACTCTTCGTAGAATGAAATCAGGTAGTAATAGACCGATTGGTGGTAGTGAAATAACTAATAAAGTACTAGACTGGACAAATAACTCTGTTGGTGCTGTAATGTTCTTGAATACTAGATCTGCGTTACTACAAACTATATCTGCTGTAAACTTTTTAAATTGGGGTGATAATAATCCTATAGCGGCAGGTAAAGCGTTTGCAAACCAAAAACAATTTTGGGGAGACTTTATGACGCTTATGAACTCTGATTACTTGGTGCAACGTCGTAAAGGTCTTAAAATAAACGTAAGTGAGTCTGAAATAGCTGATGCTGTTAAAGATTCTAAAAACAAAGTAAACGCGGCTATATCTTATTTACTTAGTAAAGGTTTTGTGTTTACTAGATATGCAGATAGTTTCGCTATTGCATCTGGTGGTTCTACTTTTTATAGAAATAGAATTAAAAAGTATGTTAAAGAAGGTATGGATCAAAAGCTTGCAGAAGAAAAAGCTTTTAATGATTTTAGAGACGTTGCAGAGGAAAGTCAACAGTCTAGTGACGCTTCTAAGATTAGTATGCAGCAAGCATCTGGCGCTGGTCGTATTATACTTAACTGGGCAAACACACCAATGCAGTATGTTAGAATACAAAAACGAGCTGCTCAAGATCTTATAAACGGTAGAGGTGATTGGAAAACAAATATATCTAAAATAGCTTATTACGGCGCTATACAGAACTTAATATTTAACTCACTACAACAGGCTTTATTTGCTATAGGTTTTGGTAGTGATGAAGACGAAAAAGATCCTATAATAAAAGCTAGAAACGAACAGAAAATAATTAGAGTTGCAAATGGTATGGTTGACTCTCAATTAAAAGGTTTAGGTATTGCAGGCGCAGCTATGGTTGCAACTAAAAATACAATATTGAAAATAATTGAAGAGTCTGAAAAGAAAAGACCTGAGTATGAAAAGGCGGCTATAGAAGCCTTAAGTTTTTCTCCTGCTATAAGTTCTAAGTATAGAAAAGTAGTAGGTGGTTTAAAAAGTTTTAGTTGGAACGCTAAGAAAATAAAAGAAAAGGGTTTCAGTCTTGATAACCCAGCGTACTTAGCGGGATCACAAATATTCACAGCTTTTACAAATATACCATTAGATCGCGTTGTTAAAAAAGTAAATAATATAAGAGGTATATTAAGTGAGCAAACGGCTGAGTGGCAAAAAATAGCCTTAGGTGCTGGATATGGAACGTATGATGTTGGTCTTCCATACTATGGTGGTTGGGATAAACCAGTTGAACCTACACCTGCTGAGCTTAAAAAGCAAGAGATCAAAGCTATGAAGCTCGATACTAATACAGCTGAACAAACACAAATGCTATTAGATTTAGGTCTTACTAAAAAACAAATTAAAGCATTGCGTTATGAAGACGCTAGAGTTAAAAAAATAATTGAATTACAAAATAAAAAGAAAAAAAATGCCGGATCCGACAAATAAATTCATTAAAGCAAAACAACCACAAAAAGAAGACACTACATTGTCTGATAATTTGAGAATGGTTTTAGAAAAACATAAAAGACAAAAACATAAGCCTAGAAAAGAACAACCGGCTAGACCAAAGCCTAATTTAACAGAAAAAGCTAGTTCTATTAATATGGGATCACCATTATATGGTAAAATAAGTTCAGCTTGTAAAGCTGCTGCAAAAAGAAAATTTAAGGTTTGGCCTAGTGCTTATGCTTCAGGTTGGGGCGTAAGATGTACTAAAGCTGGTGGACCTAGTAACTTTGGAGGTAAAAAGAAAAAGTAATGGCATACTCACAAAAAACACCTATGTTGCATTGTGATGCTACGGTTATGCACTCAAAGCCTTGGAACAAGATGCGTAATAGAACCGCTGCTGTTTCCGGTAGAGGAGATGGTAACAAAGTAGGTTTAGCTCATGCAGAAGAACAAAGATCACCGCTTAATAAACAAAAAGGTGGTGGTACTACTAAAACTTGCTTGCCAGCTTCTAAAATACGAAGCATGAGCAAAGAACAAAGAGAAAAGCTAGTAAACTCTAAAAAAGCCGCTGGCGCAAAAGGTAAAT
>MDSV01236640.1_pt1 | contig 12106 bp, 8 predicted proteins | sample 810851 | NCBI WGS metagenome assembly MDSV01 (sample SAMN05326640, study PRJNA326480) | marine metagenome | isolation source: seawater | place: Atlantic Ocean: North East | collected 2012
ACCGACGACTGGCGGCTGACCTACGACCTGAAGTTCGAGGAGGGCGCCGATACCGTCGATGTCCGCGCCTATCTTTCCAAGGACGGCGCGCCGCTGACGGAGACCTGGCTCGGCCAGTTTCACGCCGGCCAGTTCGAGTGACCCAATCTTTGCCGGGGCGCGGCTTCATGGCTGGTGCCCCGGCAAGGGATGACGCGGCGGCAATTTAGTGCTATAGGCTCGCGCAAACGGGCGGCCTCTATGACAGCGCCCGATGATTTTTCATAGCGTATCAGCGGGTTCGCCCTGCCGCCTGAAGGGCCGGCGGCGAACGACCGCGTTGCCGGAGAGACCATGTCCGTAGCCGAAATCGATCTTGAAGCCCAGCGCGCCCGGCCGCGTCCTGCCGCAGCTCCCGCGCAGGGCAAGACCACGCTGATCGGTCTTTCCAAGCCGGAGCTTGCCGAGGCGCTTTCCTCGGTCGGCGTCGCCGACAAGCAGATCAAGATGCGCGTCAGCCAGATATGGAACTGGCTTTACGTGCGCGGCGTCTCGGATTTTGCCGAGATGACCAATGTCGCCAAGGACCTGCGGGTGAGGATGGCCGAGGCCTTCGACATCGCCCGCCCGGAAATCGTCACCGAGCAGATTTCGACCGACGGCACCCGCAAATGGCTGATCCGCTTCCCCTCGCACGGTGCAGGCAAGCCCGTCGAGATCGAGACCGTTTATATTCCGGAGGAAGATCGCGGGACGCTGTGCATCTCCAGCCAGGTCGGCTGCACGCTCACCTGCTCCTTCTGTCACACCGGCACCCAGCGTCTGGTGCGCAATTTGCGGCCCGAGGAAATTCTCGGCCAGTTGCTGGTCGCCCGCGACGCGCTCGGCGATTTTCCGAACCGCGATGCGCCGAACGGCGCCTTCATCCCGGAATCCGACCGCAAGGTCACCAATATCGTGATGATGGGCATGGGCGAGCCGCTCTATAATTTCGAGGCGGTCAAGAAGGCGCTGCTGATCGCGTCTGCCGAGGACGGCCTGTCGCTGTCGAAGCGCCGCATCACGCTCTCGACCTCCGGCGTGGTGCCGGAAATCTACCGCACCGGCGACGAGATCGGCTGCATGCTGGCGATTTCGCTGCATGCGGTGCGCGACGACCTGCGCGATCTGCTGGTGCCGATCAACAAGAAGTATCCGCTGGAAGAGCTGATCAAGGCCTGCCGCGAGTATCCGGGCCTGTCCAACGCCAAGCGCATCACCTTCGAATATGTGATGCTGAAGGACGTCAATGACAGCCTTGCCGATGCCCGCGATCTGGTGAAGCTTTTGAAGGGCGTGCCGGCCAAGATCAACCTGATCCCTTTCAACCCGTGGCCGGGGTCGAACTACCAGTGTTCCGACTGGGAGACGATCGAGCGCTTCGCCGATTTCATCAACCAGGCCGGCTACGCCTCCCCGATCCGCACCCCGCGCGGCCGCGACATTCTGGCGGCCTGCGGCCAGCTCAAGTCAGAATCGGAGCGCATGCGCAAGACCGAACGGCTCGCCTACGAGGCGATGATGATCGCCAATCACGGGGATTGAGGCAGGGTTCTGCTTTGCCGCTTGCTCCCAATATTCTCTCCCGCTGGCGGGAGAGATGCCCCGAAAGGGGCAGTGAGGGTGGTGCGGCAGATCAAGGCGTGAGGGCGTTTGCGGGGACAGACTCTCCCCTCACTGTCGCTTTCGCGACATCTCTCCCCTCCGGGGCGAGAAGTTTTGGGGGCTGTGCGGCGAGGTGTCGTCGTGCTCGGGCCGCGCTTTTGATCTCACCGCGCCTGCGTCAGCAAGATCTTCACCGCAAACAGCGAAAACACGCCGGCGAACAGGTAGTCGATGGCGCGCAGCACCCGTTTGTGCGCCATCAGCCAGCCGGAGAGCCGGTGGGCGGCGATGACGATGGCGATCGTCGGCAGGATGGCGACGGTGATGAAGGTGAAGCCGAGGAAGAGCAGCTTGCCGGTCACGTTCGGATCGCTCGGCGTCACGAATTGCGGCAGGAAGGTCATGAAGAAGATGATGACCTTGGGGTTCAGAAGATTGACCCAGAAGCCGTTCGCCATCGCCGCCTTCAGCGAGCCGCGCCTGCGCTCCGGCCGCGCCTCAGCCTCCAGCACGAAATTATTGCCCTTGCGGATCGCCATCACCGCGATCCAGAGCAGATAGGCCGCACCCCCACTCTTCAGGATGAAGAAGGCGGTGGGCGAGGCGATGATCAGGGCGGAGACGCCGAAGGCGACCAGGATCGTGTGGACGCAGATGCCGAGATTGGTGCCGACAAGCACCATCAGCCCGGCGGCTCGACCCTCCCTCAGCGCCTTGCTGATCGACAGCGTCATGTCGGGGCCGGGGGTAAGCGCCAGAAGCAGCGTTGCGGCGGAAAAGGCGAGGAGAACGGGAAGCGACGGGATGAAATCCATGGGACACCTGCATGAGGGTGGCGGACCCTCATTGTGATTGCCGACGAGGTTAACAATCTGTAATGAGGGCGGTGAGGCTTTGCAAGATTCCACACTTTGCGGCAGGGCCGAAAACAGGGAAGGGATTGTTCTTGCGCGTTCTCGATGAAGCCTTTTTTCCGGAATTGCCGAATTACTATCGCGGCAAGGTCAGGGAAAACTACGATCTGCCGGATGGCCGGCGGATCATCATCACCACCGACCGCATCAGCGCGTTCGACCGGGTGCTGGCTTCGATACCGCACAAGGGCGCGATCCTGACCCAGATCGCCCGGTTCTGGTTCGAGGAAACCGCCGATATCGCCGCCAACCACGTGGTCGCCTATCCCGATCCGAATGTCGTGGTCGGCAAAAGGCTTGATATCCTGCCGGTCGAGATCATCGTGCGCGGCTATCTCGCCGGCACCACCGACACCTCGATCCTGACCCGCTACAAGCGCGGCGAACGGACGATCTACGGCATCACCTTTCCCGATGGCATGCGCGACAATGAAGCGCTGCCCGCGCCGATCATCACGCCCACCAGCAAGGCCTTCGACGGCGGTCATGACGAGCCGCTGACGGCGGCCGAGATCGTCGAAAAGGGACTGCTGACTGAGGCCGAGTGGGACGAGGTCTCGTCGACGGCGCTGAAGCTTTTTGCGCGCGGACAGGAAATCGCGGCGAAACGGGGGCTGATCCTCGCCGACACCAAATACGAATTCGGCAAGGATGCCGACGGCAATATCCTGCTTGCCGATGAAATCCATACGCCTGATTCGAGCCGCTACTGGATGGCGGAAAGCTATGGGCGGCGGTTTTCGGCGGGCGAACGGCCGGAAAGTTTCGACAAGGACTTCATCCGCTCCTGGGTGGTGGCGCGCTGCGACCCCTACAAGGACCCGATTCCGGAGATTCCCGAAGATGTCGTGCTGGCGGCGTCGGACGTCTATGCCCGGGCGTTCGAGATGATCACCGGCAAGCCGTTTGTCGCCGATGAAAGCGGCGACAGCGTGAAGGCGCGGATCCGCGCCAATCTGCAGGCCTATTATCCCGATGGGGACTGGGGCTGATGCGAAGGCCACGGCGAAGCGGCGCGGAAACACGGGAAGCGATCCTTGCGACCGCCGAACGTCTGTTCCGCGCGCGCGGTTTTGCCGCCGTGTCGATCGCCGATATCGCCGCCGAACTCGATATGTCGCCGGCCAATGTATTCAAGCACTTCAAGAGCAAGCTGACGCTTGGCCGGGCAATTGCCTATCGCCATGGTCGCAGGCTTGCCGAGCGCTGCAGCATCGAGGATTCATCGGGAACGCCCGACGAGAAGCTGAAGCTTTTCCTCTCACGGCTCGCGCGCGAACATGTCTGCGACAAGCTGGAGAATCAGTATCTTTTCGAAATGATCCCGCTGGTGCTCGAGGATCCCGCCAAGGGCGGCAGAATCTATCGCCGGCTCGTCGAGGACAAGCTCTGCGCCCTGATCGCCGAAGCCATGGAGGACGGAATATATCGCCCGGGCGATCCGGCGCGCGATGCCGGGGTGATCGTCGACATGCTGGCAAGCGTGCTCCACCCGAAGATGTTGCATTGCGTTGATCCCGAAGCGCTTTCGGACAAGACGGCGCTGATCATCGATCTGATCGACAGCGGACTGAAATACCGAGTTGCAAAGTGATGATTTCTGATATACGTCACTTTGACCGTTATGAGGCAGCCAACCTCATTCCGATCACATGTGTGGCAGATATGTTGTTTCCTGCCACGTTTAGACTGTGTTAAGAAAACGACCATTGTTCATTTTCTATTCTGGATAGGTGCCCATGCTGTCGCGCAAGCTTCCGATCGCTGCCTTTACCGTTCTCGCATTCGCGCTCGGCGCTTGCAGTGATGATGGCAAGAACCAACAGGCCGGTCAGCAGCCGCCGCCGCCGAAGGTTGGCGTTATCACGATGTCGGAGCAGACGGTGCCGTTGACCACGACACTGCCGGCGCGGGCGGTTGCCTATCAATATGCCGAGATTCGCCCGCAGGTGACCGGCATCATCACCAACAAGGCCTTCAAGGACGGCGCCCTGGTGGAAGCCGGCGATCTGCTCTACGAGATCGAGCAGGACACTTACGAGGCTTCTCTCGCGTCCGCGCAGGCCAATCTCGACAAGGCCAATGCAGCCGTTCCGGGCGCCAAGGAAAACTACGAGCGCTATCAGCGGATCGTGAACACCGGCGCCACCGAGATCCAGGTGACCGATGCCAAGACCCGTTACGACACCGCGCTTGCGGATGTCAGCGCGGCCAAGGCGGCTGTGAAATCGGCGCAGATCAACCTCGATCACACAAAGATTACCGCGCCGTTCGGTGGCGTTCTCGGCGTGTCCAACGTTTCGGTCGGCAACCTCGCCTCGCCGTCGTCCTCGACCCCGCTGGTTGATCTCAACCAGCTCGATCCGATCTATGTCGACATGTACGAATCAGCCGGGCAGGTGCTTTCGGCCACCGGCAAATATTCCGATTTCAAATCGGAGAGCGACCTTTCCAAGGTCAAGGTCAATGTCCAGCTTGATGACGGCAGCACCTATGACGTGACCGGCAATCTGGACGTTTCGGCGCGCACGGTCGACCAGTCGACCGGCACGGTGAACCTGCGCGCCATCTTCGACAATCCGGATCATGTCCTGCTGCCCGGCATGTTCGTGCGTGCCACGCTGACGGTTGCCGAGGAACAGGGCTATCTCATCCCGCAGCTCGCCGCCCAGATCGAGGCCGGCGGCAAGGTTTCGGCGATGTTCGTGACCTCCGATAACAAGGTCGAGACGCGGGTCTTCGACGAGGTGATGGTCTCCAACAATTCCTGGCTGGTGCAGAAGAACGTCTCGGACGGCGACCGTCTGATCGTCGACGGCTTCCAGTCGCTCGTGGGCGGGGTGACCGATGTCACGCCGGTGCCGGCGAAAATCAATGATAAGGGCGTCGTTGTCGATGACACGTCGGGTTCTTCCGGCGGCTCTTCGAGCGGTGGTTCATCAAGCGCTGCAGGATCAACAGGCGGAAATGGCTGAGCGCAAGGCTTGTGCAGGCACCGGAACCAAGCGCTCGAGGTATGATTAATGGCTAATTTCTTTATCAACAGACCCGTTTTCGCCTGGGTGATCGCCATTGTGATCATGCTGATCGGCGGGCTTGGCATTTCCCAGCTACCCATTTCGCAATATCCGCAGATCGCGCCGACCACGATTTCGCTCTCCGCCAGCTATCCGGGCGCGAGCGCGAGAACGGTCGAAACCACGGTGACCAACGTCATCGAAGACGGCCTGACCGGCTTCGATGACATGCTCTACCTCACCTCGACGTCATCGCCCGGCCTGTCGCAGATTTCGGTGATCTTCGGGCCCGGCATCGATCCGGAAATCGCGCAGGTCGAGGTGCAGAACAAGCTGCAGCTCGTGCAGCCCCAGCTTCCCGACGTGGTGCGCAATCTCGGCATCACCGTCAGCCGTTCGTCCTCCAGCTTCCTGATGGTTGTCGCGCTGACCGACAGCAGCGGCCAGTATTCCGCCGCCGACCTCGGCAACATCATCGACAGCTCGATCAATGACAGCATCGCGCGCCTTGAAGGCGTCGGCAGCGTTCAGGGGTTCTATACGCCCTATGCCATGCGCGTCTGGCTCGATCCCTACAAGCTCAACCAGTACAATCTGACGGTTGCCGATGTTTCCAACGCCATCCAGGCGCAGAACCAGCAGGTTGCCGTCGGCGATATCGGCGGCAATCCCTCCGTCGAGGGCCAACAGCTCAGTATTACCGCGGTTTCGGCCACCCAGCTCGAAAACGTGACGGAGTTCGAGAACATCATCCTGAAGTCGACCGAGAACGGCGCGACCGTCACGCTTTCGGATGTCGGCAGGGTCGAGCTTGGCCAGCAATACTACCAGTTCTACACCTATTATAACGGCCTGCCCGCGGCGGGCTTCGCGATCGAGCTTGCCAATGGCGCCAATGCGATCGACACCTCGAAAGCGGTGACCGATTTCATGGACTCCATCAAGCCGTCGCTGCCGCAGGGCGTCGATGTGATCTACCCCTACGACACCACGCCCTTCGTCGAACTGTCGATCGAGCAGGTGGTGCACACCCTGTTCGAGGCGATCGTGCTGGTGTTCGTGGTCCTGCTGGTGTTCCTGCAGAACCTGCGCGCGACGCTGATCGCAACGCTTGTCGTGCCCGTCGTGCTGCTCGGCGCCTTCGGCGTGCTCGCCTTTGCCGGCTTCTCGATCAACACGCTCACCATGTTCGCCATGGTGCTGGCGATCGGCCTATTGGTGGATGACGCGATCGTCGTCGTCGAGAACGTCGAGCGAATCATGCATGAGGATGGTTTGCCGCCGAAGGAGGCAACGCAGAAGTCCATGGGCGAGATCCAGGGCGCGCTGATCGGCATTGTCATGGTGCTGACGGCGGTGTTCATTCCCATGGCGTTCATCGGCGGCTCGACCGGCATCATCTACCGTCAGTTCTCGATCACGATCGTGGCGGCGATGATCCTGTCGGTTATGGTGGCGATGATCTTCACCCCGGCGCTGTGCGCGACCCTGCTCAAGCCCGTCGATCCGACCAAGAAGGATCGCGGACTTTCGGGCTATTTCAATCGCGGCTTCGAACGCGTGACCAATGGCTATATCCACGGCGTCGCGCTCATGCTCAGGTGGCTGATCCCGGTTTTCGCGGTTTTCGCCGTCCTGCTTTTCGGGGTCTATCACTATTTCACGCAGCTTCCCGAATCCTTCCTTCCCGATGAGGACCAGGGCTCGCTGTTCGTGATCGTCAATCTCCCGACCGGAGCGACGACGGAGCGAACCGGCGCCGTCACGGAGCAGGTGGGCGCCTATTTCCGCAACCAGGAAAAGGACGCCGTGGAAGCCGTGTTCACGGTTCTGGGCTTCTCCTTCGCCGGTCAGGGCCAGAACTACGCCATGGCCTTCATCGAGCTGAAGCCGTTCGACGACAGAACGGACAAGAACCTGACCGCGGCCGCCGTGGCCCAGCGCGCCAACGGCTATTTCTACATGAATGTGCGTGATGCTCAGGTCTATGTGGTGCAGCCGCCGTCGATCCCCGGCCTCGGCCAGTCCACCGGCTGGACCGGTTATGTCGTCGACAGCGGCAATCAGGGCCAGGAGGCGACGCTTGCGGTTACCAACCGGATCATCCGGCAGATGAATCAGGGCGGCATAGCCGCGCAGGTTCGCACCGATACCCAGCCGGACGAAACCCAGCTCAAGATCGCGATCGACGATCAGAAGGCAGGCGCATATGGCGTGAGCATCGCCGAAGCAACGGGCATGCTATCAACCATCTACGCCGGCTCGAACATCAACAACTTCACGCTCGACGACAAGGTGAAGAAGGTCTACGTGCAGGGCGATACGCCCTACCGCATGCAACCGGAGGACATCTATCGCTGGTATGCCCGCAATCTCAGCGGTGACATGGTGCCGTTCTCCGCCTTCACCGATATCGAATGGACCACGGGCGCGCCTTCGCTGGCGCATTACAACGGCAACTCCGCCGTTGATATCCAGGGCGGAACCCAGCCGGGCTTTGCCTCCGGACAGGCCATGAACCAGCTCGTCGACATGGTGGATCAGACGCCCGGCGGCTTCACCGTCGCCTGGACCGACATGTCGCTGCAGCAGGTGATCTCCGGCAATGAGGTGACGTATCTCTACATGATCTCGGTGCTGTTCGTGTTCCTCTGCCTTGCCGCGCTTTATGAAAGCTGGAGCATTCCGTTCGCTGTGATCCTCGCGGTTCCGGTCGGGATTCTCGGCGCGGTTCTGGCGGCGAACTTGCGTGGCATGGAGAATGACATCTACTTCAAGGTCGGCATGCTAACCACAATGGGCCTGGCCGCGAAGAATGCCATTCTGATCGTGGAGTTCGCGCGCGAGCAGAGCGAGAAGGGCGATTCGCTTTACGACGCCACCCTTCATGCCGCCCGCATGCGTCTGAGACCAATCATCATGACCTCGCTCGCCTTCATCCTCGGCGTTACGCCGCTGGTGCTGGCGACGGGAGCCGGTTCGGCTGCGCAGAATGCCATCGGCACGGCCGTGTTCGGCGGCATGCTGGCGGCAACCACCCTTGGCATCTTCTTCGTTCCCTCGTTCTTCGTCGCCGTGTGCCGCATCATGGGCATCGGCAAGAAGGACCAGAAAGCGGCAGAAGAGCAACAGGTGGTTTAAAACCGGGTTAACCATATTGCGCCGGGCCCGGCCCGGCGCTTACTAATAGGCCGTTGGTCCGCAGCGCGGATCAGCCGAACTGACAGGATATTTCAGATGTTGTTGCGCCGTATTGCATCCGTTCCGCTGCTCATGGTTTTCCTGTCCGGCTGTGTTGTCGGGCCGGATTATGTGGCGCCGACAGCGGCGTTGCCGGACAAGTTCAGCGAAGGCAGCAGCCAGCCGGTCGGCGATGTGACCGATGTTGCCTGGTGGAGCGCATTCAACGACCCGCTGCTGACAGGCTATGTCCAGCAGGGCATGGTGCAGAACCTTTCCGTGCTTCAGGCGCTCGAGAGGATTGTTCAGGCCGAGACCAATGTCGTGAGCGCGACGGCGGGGGCCTATCCGCAGGTCAACCTCAACGGTTCGGATACGGTCGGGGCTTCCGGCGGCGACGGCGCCTCGGCCCAGTCGCGCAAGATCACCAACACCTTCGGCGGATCGGTTCCGGTGTCCTGGGTGCTCGATCTGTTTGGCCTTTATGCCCGTTCCGGCGAGGCAGCCCTCGACCAGCTCGACGCCGCCTATGCCAGCGCCGATGTCGCCAAGCTCACCCTGATCTCGCAACTGATCGACGCCTATATCTCCGCCCGGCTCTATCAGGAGCGTCTGGCGATCGCGCGCTCCAACCTCAACAGCCGGCGCGAAACCCTACGTCTCACCCAGTTCCAGCTGGACGCGGGCGCCGCGTCCCGGCTCGACGTGGTGCAGTCGGAAGGCCTGGTGAACGCGCAGCTTTCCACGATCCCGCAGCTTGAGGCCGATTATCGCAAGCAGGTTTACGCGCTGTCGACGCTGATGGGGCTTCCGGCCGCCACGCTGATCGACCAGATGAACAAGGTGAAGCCGATCCCGGTGGCGAAGGCGCGCCTTGCTTCCGGCGTTCCCGCCGACCTGATCAGGAACCGGCCCGATATTCGCGGCGCTGAACGCAGTCTGGCTGCTGCCACCGCCAATATCGGCGTCGCCGAGGCCCAGCTTTATCCGTCGATTTCGCTCGGCGGCACGATCCAGGCCAGCGTCTCGGGCAGCTCGCTCGGCAATGCCGGCATGTCCTCCTGGTCGTTCGGTCCGACGCTCAACCTGCCGATCTTCGACGGCGGTGCGCTCAGGGCCAATGTGACAAAATCGGAATCGCAGGCGCGCGAGGCCTATCTCGCCTGGAAGCAGACTGTGCTCAACGCGGTGCAGGAAGTCGAATCCGCGCTGGCGCAGGTCACCCGCGATGGCCGCACCGTGGCATCGCTGCGGGCGACGGTCGCCTCCTATCGTGATGCCCTGTCGCTTTCCACCTCGAGCTACAAGGACGGCGCGATCTCGCTGCTGGACGTGCTCGATGCCCAGCGCGCGGTCTCCGATGCGGAAGCCAATCTCGCCAATGCGATCGCACAGCAGGCCAGCGATTTCGTCGCGCTGAACGTGGCGATCGGCGGCGGTTACGCCGCGCAGTAGAAAGCGGCGTCAGCGCCGCTCGTATTTTTCCTTCCAGCTAATAAGCGCTCCCCCCTGGGGGAGCGTTTTCGCTTCATAGACGCCGCGCGCGATCGCCCGCGCCATCGTGCTCGCCGCCAGCATGCAAATTTCGGCGAAGGCAAAATCATCCGGTGCGGCCTTTTCGCAGATCGCCGCCGACAACACCGTGTCGCCGTCGAAGGGCAGATGCGCCGGCTGGATCGCCCGGGCGAGCCCATCATGGGCCATCACGGCGAGACGATGGCATTGCTGCTTTGAAAGCCGAGCGTCGGTGGCCACCACGCCGATCGTCGTCGCGGTGGTCGGCCCGCCCTTGATGGCGAGACGATGGGCATCCTCCGGCACGGCTGCGGGCAGGCCGCGACCGCCGAACTCGCCGTCGCGCTCCAGGCTGCCTGCCCAGAAATACGGGCCGTCGCCCATGGTCACGCTGCCCATGGCATTGACGGCCGCCAGCGCCGCCACGGTGAAGCCCGCTTCGCTGACGGCGCTCGCGGAACCGAGCCCGCCCTTCAGATTGACCGTGGTGGCGCCCGCGCCGGCGCCGACCGTACCGAGCGCGAAGGGGGCCTTTTCAGCATTGAGATAGGCCTGGTGTCCGAGATCGCGGTAGGGCGCATGCAATCCCCAATCCTTGTTCCCGCCATTGAGAAGGTCCATCAGGATGGCGCCGGGCACGATCGGGATCAGCGCCGGGCCGATCGCAAGGCCGCGCCCATCGGCGCGAAGGCCGGATTGCACGCCGCCGGCCGCATCCAGTCCGAAGGCCGATCCGCCGGACAGCACAAAGGCGTCCACCGTCTCGACCGTGCGGGCCGGATCGAGCAGAAGCTGATCGCGACTTCCGGGCGCGCCGCCAAGCGCGAGGCCCGAGGCGACGGCGGGCCGGTCGAATATGATCGCCGTTACGCCCGAGGCGAGGTCGAGATCATGGGCATGGCCGACTGAAATGCCGTCGATATCGGTAATGAGATTTTTCATGAACCTGCCTTCCGTTGCTGCTTCCCAATGAAGACAGGCCCTCCGGGGCCGTCGCGGTCAATGGCAAAGAGGAAATTCGCAAATAAATGCGCTTTTTTGAAAATACCTTGTTGACTTCCGAGGCCGGTTCACCCTATATCCGCCTCACCGAACGACGGGGCGGCGCTGAGGCGGGGCCTACGGTTCGAAAGAAAATCTTCAGACAGGCTTAAATGCTTCGTCAGGCTGAACTTAACAGATTGGCCGAAAGTGGATTTGTGACGGAAATTTCCGTCGGTTATTTGGACAATTGAATATTTGAAGAAAGAGAAACGTGGCGAGCGGCTTTGTTTCGGGGTGCTTTCGGGCACTTTGAGAAAAGACAAAAAAGCGGTCACGTTTTAAGGAAACTGCTTGGATTTGCGCAGTGATGCGCGGTCTGAGGTGTGTATGAACATTTCGGTGTTCGAACATATAGGTTTCCGTCGATTCTTATCGAGGCAACGGAAGTTGTCTTTCGGTAATTTGAACAACACAAAGCGTTAGCGAAAGCGACGTTAGTGGACGTGATTAGCTTGGATTGAAATCTCATTCAACTTGAGAGTTTGATCCTGGCTCAGGACGAACGCTGGCGGCAGGCTTAACACATGCAAGTCGAACGATCCTTCGGGATAGTGGCAGACGGGGGAGTAACGCGTGGGAATCTACCTTTTGGTACGGAATAGCTCCGGGAAACTGGAATTAATACCGTATGTGTCCTTCGGGAGAAAGATTTATCGCCAAGAGATGAGCCCGCGTTTGATTAGGTAGTTGGTGGGGTAATGGCCTACCAAGCCGACGATCAATAGCTGGTCTGAGAGGATGATCAGCCACATTGGGACTGAGACACGGCCCAAACTCCTACGGGAGGCAGCAGTGGGGAATATTGGACAATGG
>MDSV01175055.1_pt1 | contig 12105 bp, 9 predicted proteins | sample 810851 | NCBI WGS metagenome assembly MDSV01 (sample SAMN05326640, study PRJNA326480) | marine metagenome | isolation source: seawater | place: Atlantic Ocean: North East | collected 2012
ACCATACGAAACTTTAGTTGATGCAACAAAATATATTAACTCAAACTTATTCAAATGGAGAAAATGAGATTATTTATTCTATCAATAATTATTTGTTTGCAATATTTTAATGCTCAAGATTGTAATTATAAAAATAATCCAGACGGTCATATATTATACGATTTTATTAAAGATCCTAACGTTAAGTTTCTTACTAAGGGTAATTTAAAAGCGTATCAATCAGATCTGGGTATTAATATTGAAATTGAGGAAGGCCAAAGCGGTAAAATTATTTTTTCTGGAAATTGGGATTTAAGTTGTTGGTCTTATTTAGGCTATACAATTACCAATATTTCTGAACAAGTATTAAGAATTGATCCAATTGTAAAAGGGAAAATGAAAAATCGTAAATGGGTAACCCCAATTAAAGGAATTTGTTGGGTTAATCCGTCAGAAACCCTGGAATTTAATAATTTATTATTACCTGACTATGGAACAAAGAAATCGTTTTACAATAATATTAATTTAGATTTTCCCAATATGCGAGGATTTCCGGAAGGAATTTCTTTTGTTAGATCATTTGATATGAGATATGTTGAGCAAATTGAAATAGAATTTCCTTCATCACAAATTGAACAATCTTTCATTTTAAAAAAAATAAGAGCTTACAAACCTTCTATTGCTCCTTTATATTTGAGAGACAAAGAAAGTTTTTTTCCATTCATTGATAAATATGGACAATATAAACATGGAGATTGGCCCCAAAAAATTAAAAATGATCAGCAACTAATATCTCAAATACAAATTGAAGATCAAGATTTAAATTTGAATCCAATTTCAGAAGAATGGAGCAAGTATGGAGGTTATAAACAAGATTCAAAGTTAAAGGGAACAGGGCATTTTAGAGTGATGAAAATTGAAGATAAATGGTGGTTTATTGACCCTGAGGGTTATTTGTTTTGGTCAAGTGGTGTTAATTCAGCTGGTAAATTAAATATTTCTACACCAATAAATGGTAGAAAACATTTTTTTGAAGATTTACCCAACAGAGAAAATAGCAATTTTTATAATGGTAATAAATTCAATTTTGGAAATTTAATATTATCAAAGAAGTACGGCTCTTCCGATTTTTATTTGAATCGGTCTATAAAAAGAATGAAAAGCTGGGGTATGAATACAATGGGAGGGTGGAGTAATAATAATATTATTCAGGCTAAAGAAGACCAAAAAGTTCCTTACACAATCTCTGTAGGTACCCTGAAGTATAAAGTAAATAATAAACTTCCTGATGTTTTTAATGAAAATTGGAAAATTAGTGTCAATAACAACATTAAACGAGTTTCAGCTATTGCTAAAAATGATTCTTTTTTCATAGGTTTTTTTGTTGATAATGAACTTACTTGGTTTGATCCAAATAATTTTGTTTTAGAGATGTTTAAGTTTAATAAGAGTACATCTACTAAATCGAAATATATCAAAGATCTAAAGAAAGAATTTGATAATATTGACTTATTAAACGAGAGATGCGGTTCAAATTTCATTTCGTGGCAAGAATTTGAAGACTTTGAAGGAGATAAGTTTCTATTTAATTTAACAGATTTTAATGTTAACTTTTACATTCAATTTTGTGAAAAATATTTTCAAATAATTAAGGAAGCAATAAATTACCACAGTCCAAAAAAACTTTATTTAGGGTGTAGATGGCATGCTGGTGGAAGAAAAAATCATAGAAATAAATACAATATTGCCATAGCATCAAAATATGTAGATGTACTTTCTTTCAACCAGTATGTAAATGAACTAAACGATTTTAATTTTCCTTCTAGAGATGCAATTGATAAACCTTTTATAATTTCAGAATTTAATTTTGGAGCTCTAGATGTCGGGAAATTTTATCCCGGTCTTGGACATGCATCAAGCCAAAGAAACAGAGGTGAAAAATACGAGAACTTTATAAAAAGTGCATTAAATAGTTCGAATTGTATTGGTGCTCATTGGTTTATGTGGGCCAATTCAACCACTGCCGGAAGAGGATATGAAGGTGAAAATGCAAATTGTGGAATTCTATCTGAAACAGATACTCCCTACTATGAATTAATAAAGTATATGAGAAAAATTAATTATAAAATGTATTCTTACAGAAATAAAAAATAAGCTATTATGAAATTATTTATAACATTATTTACTATTACTTTTTATTGTAATTCTTTTCACATCTTTTCTCAAGAAAACCCCAACATTGTAATGATTGTATTAGATGACCTTAATGATTTTATAGGCGTAATGAACGGGCATCCACAAACACAGACCCCAAATATTGACAAATTAGCTTCCCAGTCTGTACTATTTAATAATGCACATTCCAATGTTCCTGTCTGTAGCCCATCAAGAGCAAGTTTCATGACCGGTGTACACCCACTTAGCTCAGGTATTTGGGGCTTTGGAAATGCACTTAAGAATGAAAGTTTTATAAATTCAAAGTCTATACCAGAGTATCTACGAGAAAATGGATACAAGGTTTTTCAAAGTGGAAAAGTTTTTCATGCTAATCCTAAAAATGTTTGGGATGATAAGGGGGTTCCAGCAGATTATGGTCCTGTTGCTTATAATGGGAAAAAGGCCATTGGTCATCCATCCAATCCTGGTGAAATGGCTAAGGAATTAGGACCCTTAGACGCTACATTTGTCCCCCTTTCTGATGTTCCAATAATTGATTCATCAAATCTTGGTCCTGGATATGAAGGGTGGAGGTTTTCCAATTGGCAAACCAATCGACATTTTAATTATGTAAGTGATAACGATAGAGATTTATTGACAGATGAAATGAGTGCAGAATGGTTCGAAAAAAAATTAGATTGGATAAAACAAAACCAAATTAATAATCAACCTTTTTTTATCGCAACTGGTTTTATAAGACCACATACCCCCTTAGTGGTTCCTAAGAAATATTATGATAAATTTCCTTTAAATAAAATTAAAATAACTGAAAAATTGAAGGATGATTTAATGGATACAAAGTTTAGAGATAATTTAAAAGAAACTCGAGGACAAAAAGCCTGGAGACTACTGAGCGAAGGTTACGGATCTGAAGAAAAAGGATTAAAAATTTTTACTCAAGCCTATTTGGCAAGTGTAAATTTTGCAGATGAGATGGTTGGTAGGGTATTAGAGGCCCTAGATAAAAGTAGTTTTGCTGAAAATACTGTAGTAATTTTATTCAGCGATCACGGTTATTTATTAGGTCAAAAAGACCACTTGTGGAAATATAATTTATGGGAAGAAACAACTCGAGTTCCATTAATTATTAGACAACCCAATAATCATAAAAATGCAGGAAAAACAGTAAACCATCCTGTAAGTTTAATTGATGTTTTCCCAACTATTTCTGATTATTGCTCATTAAAAGGATCTACTTTAAAAAGTGAAAAAGGTAAAAATACAAATGGATTTAGTTTAAAACCTTTTGTTGAAAATCCTAATCTTAAATCTTGGGATGGCCCTGATGAAGCTTTAACTGTTGTAGCTAGTTGGAAATCAAAATCACCTGAAAAGCAACATATTGCTATACGTACTAATCGGTATAGATTTATAAAATATTTTGATGGCAGTGAGGAGCTCTATGATCATAATAAAGATAGTAATGAATGGAAAAATCTTGCTCAAGACAAAAACTATAAAGAAATTATAAAGGAAATGAGGACTAGACTTCAAAAAAGAATGGATAGTTATATTGAATAAAATTTATAAAATTTGAAACTTGCTTACAACAATATTAAATTACTATCTCCTACAGATTCATTTTTAGCAGAGCGTAGAAAAACACCTTATTTTGGAAATAATTGGCATTATCATATTGAGTTTGAATTGCTGCTTATAATAAAGGGTAATGGAGTCAGGGTTGTTGGAGATAATATGTCTCAATTTGGCGATAATCAACTTGTTCTTATGGGAAGTAATTTACCTCACTTATTTCGAAATCAAGAAGATGAAACTAAGGAGGTTGATTATATAGTAATTAAGTTTCTTTATGGATTAAATGATATATCATTATTTAAAATTCCAGAACTAACAACAGTTGATCAATTGCTAAAACGTTCAGCTAGAGGTATTTTATTTAATTCTGAATCAGTTAAATATGTAAAAAGAAAGTTAATTCAACTCTCAAAAACCCAGGGTGTCAAAAAGTTAATCAATTTAATAGAAGTTCTTGGTATTCTTTCAGAACAGAAAGATTTCAATTATTTGGCAAGTGAATCTTTTAATATTGGACTTGCAAGCAAAGACAAAGAACGAACCCAAGTGGTCATAGATTATATTACACAAAACTACAATGAAGATATTAGGTTAGAAGATTTAGCTGCTCTTACTCATATGACAACCAATTCTTTTTGTAGATTTTTTAAAGAAAATACTGGAAATACAGCTTTTAATTTTCTTCGAGAGTTTCGAATAAATAAAGCCTGTCAACTTTTAATTAATACAGATCAAAAAATATCTCAAATATGTTATTCAACTGGATTTAATTCGGTTTCTACATTTAATAGAATTTTTAAAATAATTAAAGGATTGTCAGCGAGTGACTTTAGATTAAATTACCACAAGTATTTAAAATAGTTTTCAGCTTACCGGTTCATGAAATTGTGTTGGAGTATCCTAAAACTATACTGGCAAGTACAAGAATAAATAATCCTATTAAAAGAGTTTTAAATGGTCCGTTAGCATTTTTCCATTCACCTGCTTTGTAAGCCCAAAAGTTGCTAATAATTAAAGACAAACCCAATAACATTGGCCATCCAATAATATTTCCTAAGTTACCCATTAATGCAGCTCCTTGTCCATACATGCCAAGGGCAGCAAACCAACACAGTCCAGAAAGAATAGCCCATCCATATGCTTTTGCAGATTTTGCTACGGAAAAGGAAGAGAAGGATTTATTTTTTATTAAAAGAAATCCAGCATATAAAATATTCATTGCAAATGCACCTATGAAAACAATAAGCCAAGCAACTAAACTAGCATTTCTCCCTTTTACATCAAATTGAGAGGCTATTTTAGCTATATCGTCATTTACTCCAGTGTGTCCTACTGCAAGGAGTGAGGATAGTACTCCACATGCAACAGCAATTAATATTCCTTTAATTATTAAGGAATTATCTTTATTGTCTTTATTGGTAATTTTATCTCTTTCAATTCCTGCTTTAGCAGTAAAAGCAATCCCCAAAAGTGAAATACACAATCCACCAATCACGAAAGGAAATTGAGGTGTATTAATAGCATTCTCAATTTGCATTAGCGGAATTAATGCACCCAATGTTCCAGCAAGACCCATTACTATACCCATCGTTAGTGATAAACCTATGTAAGGGACACTAACTCCAAATAATATACCTCCTATTCCCCAAGCGAATCCAAAAAACATAGCTAGGTAAACAGCTCTAACAACTTCAGAATTACTGTTTGTAAACGCTTGATTAATTATAGTAAAGGATTCTGGAACAGCAATATATGTCCATATTAACGGGAATAAAACCATAGCAATAAAAACATGAACCACCCACCAAGATTCCCATTGAAGAGGTTTCATATATTTCATACCAAGACCAAAAGTGCCTTGAAAGATACTTGCAATAATTATTAGCAAAAAAGACAATATATTTTCCATAAAAAGTATTTAAAGTATAGCGTTAGAAATTCTTTTTTTAATTAAATAATCTTCAAGTGCTAAATGGGAGCAGTCGTGTCCAATTCCGCTATTTTTTATTCCTCCATGGGGGAGGTAAATTGCATATTTCACTCCATTTATTTGTACTTCACCAAATTCTAACTCTTCTGAAAATTTTTCAATTCGGGAATGGTTATTGGTGAAAACATAGGATGCTAACCCATATTCTGTTTGGTTAGCAAGTTCTAATACTTCATCTTCAGAAGTGAACTTCATAAAAGGAGCAATAGGACCAAAAGTCTCCTTTTTAAATAAATCCATTTCTGTTGTTAGACCAGTTAAAACAGTAGGTTCGAACCAATTACCGTTGTCTACTTTTTTCAATGGAACTTTTCCTCCATATTCTAATTTAGCCCCTTTAGAAATGGCGTCTTTTATAAGAAATTCCATTCGCTTAATATCCTCTCGACGAACAAGAGGTCCCATGTCAGCATTAGAATTTTCTCCAAAACCAAGTTTTATTTCAGAAGTACGTTTTATGTATAATTTAATAAAGTCATCGTAAATTTTTTCATGAATAAAAAAGCGATTAGCAGCTACACAAATTTGACCGCAATTCCCAAATTTTAGTCCAATGGCAAGGTCGAGAGCCTTTTTTAGATCTGCATCTTCGAAAACAATGAATGGAGCATTACCACCAAGCTCCATACCAAGTTTTTTAATAGATGTGGTGCTTTCAGAAATAATTTTCATTCCTGTAGCGGTAGACCCAATCATAGTGAGAACAGCCGGAATAGTACTTTTAGTCAAAATCTGAGCTACTTGTTTTGTGGGCCCACATAATATATTTACAACTCCTTTTGGAAATTGAATTTCGTATAGTATTTCTCCTAAAATATATGCAGAAAGAGGGGACAATTCAGAAGGTTTTATAATTATAGAACATCCAGAAGCTAAAGCTGGACCTAATTTAAAGGCCACATTTAATAATGGAAAGTTCCAAGCTAAGTAGGCTACTACTACGCCTGCCGGTTTGTGAATCATTTTATGAGAATGTGTTCCTTCATAATCTAAAATTTGTTCATCCCGGTAATTTTTCATTGCATTCGGATACCAGTCAAGAGCATTTGAAAGTGCTTCTATATCTTCGTAAGATCCTTCGTAAGTTTTTCCCATTTCATACATTATAGCAAGCCGAAGGTGTCGCTCCTTCTCTAAAATCGCTTTTCGCAATTTTTTCATCCATGATGTCCTTTCATTAAGGGGAAGTTTTGACCAATAGTTAAATCCCTTTTGAGCACTTTTTAGAGCTTTTATAGTGTCTTTTTCCCCTGCTTCTGCAATTTCTGCAACTTCTGATCCGTTAGCAGGGCATATTACTTTTTGTCTAGATCCATCTTCAGCGTCTTTAAGACTACCATCGATGTAAAGTTTTTTATATCCAAAATGCATATTTATATTTAAAATTAACCTACTACTTTTTTTATATCTAATTCATCGGAACCTGTAAAATCATAAAGAAATCGTTCATCAACATCAACCCCTAATCCAGGATTATTTGGAATTTGAATTTCTCCATCCTTGATTTCAACTTTTGGAGTTGTTAAATAATCTCTTATTCTATTTTCTGTTTGATCGTATTCAATAAGAAAAGGGGCTTCAACTAATCTTCCTGGAATTGATTCTAAATTAGCTATAAATTGAAGTGCTACATGGATTCCAATTCCAGATCCCCATGTATGGGGAATAATAGGAACTCCGTAACTAGTTGCTAATGATGCAATTTTTTTGGCTTCAGTAATCCCTCCGCATGAGCAAATATCTGGTTGAATAATATCTAAGGATTTACTTTTCAAAAATTGCAAAAATCCAAATCGAAGATATTCGCATTCTCCTCCAGCAATTGGTATTATAGTATTTTTTCTTAGTTCTGCATACTGTTCATAATATTCGGGAGAAAGAGGTTCTTCAAACCAAGAGATATCAAATTTTTCTATTTTTTTTGCAAGTAAAAGTGCTTCGTTGTAATTATAAGCATGATTTGAATCAATCATAAGCATAATATCGCTTCCAATAATTTCTCTCATGAGCTTTATGTTTTGAAAGTCTTGTTTGACCCCTAAGCCCACTTTCATTTTAATTGCATTAAAACCCATATTGATGTATTTTTCAGCTTCTTTTTGATAGTTTTTAGATGGATTTTCTAGATCTGGAAAATACATTCCTGTTGCATAGGGTTTTACTTTTTTTCTAAAAACTCCGCCTAGTAAATCTGCAATAGAAAGTCCTAAAATCTTGGCTTTTAAATCCATTATTGCAATATCTAAAGCACTAATTGAAGCAACTAGGACTCCTTTTCTTGCATAATCAAGAGTTTTGCGATACATAAGATTCCATATAACTTCGTTATGAATAGGATTTTCACCAATTAATAAAGGTTTTAGTAATTTAATTCCAGCTTCTAAAACTGAGGCAGGTCCGTATCCTTCTCCCCAACCGTATTGTCCATTAGAACAAGTAATTTTTACTAGACAAATGCATCTTTCAGAATATTTCCATTGAGAAAAATAAAAACTTTGTGAAAGTTTATCTCTTACAATATAAGTTTCTATTTTTGTTATTTTAATTTCCATAAGAAATTTTCTTCTTTTTAATTTTTAATGTAATCTACAATTTGTTCTGATTCCTGAATAGATTTAATAAAATCTACTACTTCGTCGTGAATTGGATATTTGGTGTATTTCCAAAAATCATCTTCATTTTTAAAAACTGAGATTAAGGAAACATCATAAAATGAAGCATCATAATTACCAATATTAACTGCCGTTTCATATTTAATAATTTCTGGAATGTGAAAAGGTAAAGTATCTAATTTATCTTTTACTATTTTAGATAAATTTTTTTTTTCTTTTTTATTTCCTTTTAATTTCCAAAAAACGACGTGATTATACATAAAAAATTAATGTATTTTGTTGACAACTAATTTTTTTGAAACCACTCCATTTTCTGTAAACAAACTCAAAAAGTAAATATTTGAAGGAAAACTAGTTAAATCAATAGTATATGGATTATCAATATTAAATTCTTTAAATAAAACTTTTCCTGTAATATCTGTCAGTTCTAGTCTATAAATAGTTTTAATGTAATTAACAACAACTTTGTTTTGGGCAGGATTTGGAAATAAAGAAAAGTCTATATCGTTTATATTTGCTACGGAAGCTGTAGGACAGGTACCGTCAGATTCACAACTTCCAAAACAATGCTGTATAATGGTGTCAGATGCTATAGTTGGAAGAACTCTGTCATTAAAATTAGAAGATACTCCACATGGTTGACCACTCAAGTCCTCTTTAGTTCCCCAATCACTATCCCCATTTGGGCTATTGAAAAAAGCATAATAATTTGGTCCAGTTCCTGGTAATACTGATGCAACACCTTCCCAAGTTCCGTCTCCATCAATGTCACTAAGCTGCAATGCATCAGATCCACCTAAAAAACCACCTCCAGCATACATGCCGTTTGAACCTACTGTAATATTACTTGTGTTAACTTTTAGTGTCACATTATAAGGGTTTAATGGTGGTGGACAGGTAGTACACTCAATTTTGAAATTATCTATTTTATACGAAGGCCCCCAATTTTTAGCAAACCTAAAAGCAAAATTTCCCGTATCGGATAATGTAGTTGTATATAAAGTATCTATTAATTTAAATACATTTTGCTGACCACTGCCAACACTTCCTAATGTAAAATCAACTTTAATTACATCATCAGTATTTCCTGGACCGTTCAATTGTATAATTTGAAATTTTATTCCATTCTGATTCCAAGCTGTAAGTGCACCATTCATACTATATCTATAAGTTTCACCTGGAATTAAAGTATCAATTATTTGTAATGCCATATATCCATCAGTGCTTGAAAAATATTGATCTGAACCACCAGCACCATTACCAGGGTCATTAATTGCTACGCCACTACCATTAGCTCCCCATCCCTGAAAGTTACTAAGGTTAACCACAGTGTCACCATTGTTATATCCTTCAAAATCGTCAAAAAAAAGTATTTGTTGTGCAAATAATGACGAAGTAAAACTTATTGTTGATAGTATAATTATAAACTTTTTCATATTTTTTATGCTACTTATTATTTTATTTCCAAATTACTTATTATTTTATTTCCATATTATACATACTAATGAAAATATTTTTAATGCTTTAATATAAAATTCTTAATTCTTTTTTTTCACTACAAAATCGTCGATACATACTTTATTATCTCCACCCCATCTATATACCAAAACATTTAATTTTTCATATCCTTCTTTTACAGTAAACTCATTATTATATTCTGTCCATTTACCTGATTCTGGATCATCAATACTCAAATCCAAATACTTAAATGACTTATCTCCTTTGCCAGAAGAAACTTTTAGAGAATATTTTCTTTTAAAACTAGGTACGTCTCCTTCAATTTTAACTGCAATTTTCCATATGTAGGTTGTCCCTGCTTCAAGAGTAAAGTATTTAACACAATAAACACCCTCATTACTACTGCTTTCTGCATAACCATTACTGCCTTTATTACCTTTACCTTCACTTTTTATTGCTGTAAATGTAGTTCCTTTTCCCCAAGTAAATAATCTTTTTTTAACACCTGGTTCTGTAAGTACTGTTCCATTTTCATAGCTTTCAAAGTTATTTCTATACTCTGGCTTTTGGCTTTGAGCTACAAAAAAAGTAGTACTCATTAAAAGAATAAATAGGTTCAAAACTATTCTATAAATCATAATTTAGTCATTTAACGCAAATTAATTTATAAACTAAATTTATTAAGTTTATAAATTATCATAGAATGCTTAGTAATTAACCTATTTAGATACCTTACATATTGTTTTATGTTAAAATCTACTTTAAATTTTTTAAATTTTTAATTTTGCTAATAACTGTTTACGCAGTTTTTTTTTCAATTTCTGATAATTTTTATCAGAAGATAAATTAATCCACTCTTTGGGATCATTATCATGATTATAAAGTTCTTCGCTACCGTCTTTATATAGAATATATCGATATTTTCTAGTTCTAATGGTATAATTTTGTTTTTCTATATAAGAACTATCTAGGTCTTTAAGAATTTCTATGTGCCAAGGAGCACTTTTATTTTTATTTACTGCTAAACCATTTATAGGTTTATTTATTCCAACACCTAAAAGTGTCAAAGCTCCGTCACTTCCAGCCCATGATTTAGAGTTTGGTTTTTTTAGCAGCGGATATAAGGTGTTCCCATCTAATTCTAAATCACTTTCTGAACTTGTTTTTTGTAGATTACATAAATCAACGAAAGTGGGATAAATATCTATTAGTGAAACAGGCTCTAGAACCTCTCCGGTTTGTTTTTGTGGTGTTTTAATAATCAATGGGATCTTAGTACTTTCTTCCCAAGGAGAATTTTTATATAGGTATTCTTTTTGTCCCATTTGCCATCCATGATCACTTGTTAAAATAACTAGGGTGTTATCCGAAAATAGGCTATTTTCTAAAGCGTTTAATACCTTTCCAACTTGATCATCCATGAAGGCAACACAGGCCAAATATGCTCTTAGAAATTTTTTTAATCCTTCATTTTCTGGAAAAGAAATTTTTAGTTTTTCATAATAATTTAATCCCATTTCTGTGGATGGATAAACATCTTTATAATGGGTGTCATCAATATCTCCATTTTTTATTTCCGGTAAGCTAATCTTTTCTAATGGAAACATGTCAAAATATTTTTTTGGTGCATACAAAGGTGTGTGCGGTTTGACGAATCCAATACCTAAAAAGAATGGATTAGATGGATTAGAACTTTCCAGTTCTTTAATTTTGTTCACTATCCAATTAGCATGTTGCTCGTCTGGAAGTAGATCTCTGTTATTATCATTTATATATTTAAATTCTTCTTTTTTATTAAATCTCCATCCAACCTCCATTTTTGTTCCCAAATTATCTATATAAGTTGGCGTATTATCAAGTGAAGAAAAAGAACCATCTACCACATTAATAGAGCGAAATGGTTCTGGTATAGATGGATGACCATCTATACCATCTTTTGTTTTATTGGAAGCATGTGGTCCATAATTGTATCGTTCATGGATTCCCCATTCTGTCCAATATTCTCTTTTGTTAACATGAAGTAACTTTCCAGTACCATAAGTTGAATATCCATTTTCTTTAAATAGTTCTATAAAAGTTTTTTGACCCTTTAGTATAGCTTGTTTGAAATGTGGCGTCCATCCAAAATCTTTAGATCGGTGGGGTAAAATTCCTGTAAATAAGCTATTTCTGGAGGGCTGACAAACTGGAACATTAGAATGCGCATTTTTAAAATTTACTGCAGAAGAAGATAGATTATCTATATTTGGAGTTTTACTTTGCTCATGGCCATTTAAATATCCAACATAATCATTAAGATCGTCAACAATTATA
>MDSV01235397.1_pt1 | contig 12105 bp, 10 predicted proteins | sample 810851 | NCBI WGS metagenome assembly MDSV01 (sample SAMN05326640, study PRJNA326480) | marine metagenome | isolation source: seawater | place: Atlantic Ocean: North East | collected 2012
AAATCTATTATTCATGCTTTTGATATTGGTTATTCAAAAGCAAAAATTACAGTGCTTGATGCAAATATAACAACTTTAATTGCTGCAGCAATTTTATTCTTTTTTGGCTCAGGACCTATTAAAGGTTTTGCAGTAACTTTAGGTATTGGAATTATAACTACTTTATTCTCAGCATATTTTATAGCAAGACATTTGTGTTCATGGATTGTTTTGAAAAATAAAAATCAGGTAATAAATTTATAATGAATACAATTAATTTTTCAAAATTTTTTAAAAAAGCAAATGTTTTCTCATTAATAATTTTTTTTACAAGTATATTTTTTATTTTTATAAAAGGACTTAATTTTGGTATAGACTTTAAGGGAGGAACCTTAATTGAAATAAAAACTGAAAATAATATTGATATATCGACAATAAGAACATCTTTAAGATCTTTGAATCTTGGTGATGTAAATGTTAAAGAATTCGGAGAAAATGGTAATTTTCTTATAAAGATAGAAAAAAAAGAGACTAATCCTGAATTTATTCCAAACCTAAAAAAATCCATTGATGAAAAACTAAACATTAATATTAATTATAGAAGAGTTGAGACTGTTGGTCCAAAAGTTAGCGCTGAATTGTTAGAGGCTGGAATTATCTCAATTTTATTAGCCTTACTTGCAATGTTATTTTACATATGGATAAGATTTGAGTGGCAATTTAGTTTAGGATCTATAATAGCTTTATTTCACGATGTTTTAATTACTATTGGTATCTTCTCCATATTTTCTATAGAGATTAATCTTTCTATTGTTGCAGCAGTCCTTACTATTGTGGGATATTCAATGAATGACACTGTTGTAATTTATGATAGGATAAGAGAAAATTTATCAAAATATAATAAAATTTCAATTGATGAAATTTCAAATATTTCAATTAATGAAACATTATCAAGAACGTTAATTACTTCAGTAACAACGTTGCTAGCTTTATTTTCAATTTTTATTTTAGGAGGAGCTATTCTTAAAGGCTTTTCCTTTGCAATGATTTTAGGAGTTATAATTGGAACTTATTCTTCAATATTTGTTGCATCACCAATTTTAAAATATTTTAAAGTAAATTATAAAACTTTAGAAAAAGAGGAAAATTAATATAAATTCTGAGCTGCTACCATTGTAAGTAGCATTGGTATAGATAACAAAGTATTTATTCTAGAAAAAATCATAGCAGTTTTTGCTGACTTTGCTTTATCTTCCGGAGCGGTCTCTATCATACCTAAAGCTTTTTTTTGATTTGGCCATATTACAAACCAAACATTGTAAGCCATAATAATTCCTAGCCACATACCTATACCAATAGCGGTATTTTTTCCGTAACCTTCTCCGATGCCTAATACCATCGCTTGATGCAGGTACCCATTTAAATATGCAACTATTAGACCTGTAACTATTGTTACTAGTGCAGCCCATCTAAACCAGAAAAGAGCTTTAGGAGCAATTACTTTACCTATAGCAGGTTTTTGTTCGTCTGGGATGTTTGGCATTGATGGGATTTGCACAAAATTAAAATACCACAATAAACCTATCCACATTATACCAGATAAAACATGTAAGTATCTAAACAACCAACTTAAAAAATATCTATCAAAAGAGAATCCATCTCCACCAAAATATAGACCTAGAAAAAGCAATACAGCCAATCCAATAGAAAGATGAACAGTTTTCGATAATGATTGCAATATTGAAATCATGAATCATTATATCATATTTTTAACTTTTTATGCAGTTTTTTTCATACTTCCGTTATTTAAAATTTCTTTTAAAAACTGACCAGTATAACTTTTCTTTTCTAAAGCTACTTTTTCAGGGCTTCCTTGAGCTACAATTTCACCTCCCTCAACACCACCTTCAGGCCCCATATCAATAATATGATCTGCTGTTTTTATAACATCTAAGTTATGCTCTATTACCACTACAGTATTACCTGTATTTGTGAAAGCTTGAAGAATATCTAAAAGTTTTTTTATATCATGTGAATGTAAACCAGTTGTTGGTTCATCTAGAATATACAATGTTCTACCCGTTGAACGCTTTGATAATTCTTTTGCTAATTTAATTCTTTGTGCCTCACCTCCAGATAAAGTAGTAGCTTGTTGACCTATTCTCATATAACCAAGACCAACATGCTTTAGCGTAATTAGTTTGGACCTTATTGATTGAATATTTTCGAAAAAATCACATCCTTCCTCAACTGTCATATCTAAAATATCGGCAATATTTTTATTTTTAAATCTAATTTCCAAAGTTTCTCTATTATATCTAGCGCCTTTGCAGGTATCACATGGAATAAACACATCAGGTAAAAAGTGCATTTCATAAGTTAAAACACCATCTCCCTCGCAAGTCTCACATCTTCCTCCTTTAACATTAAAAGAAAATCTCCCTACCTTATAACCTCTTGCTTTTGACTCCGGTAAACTTGCAAACCAATCTCTTATAGGCCCAAATGCTCCTGTATAAGTTGCTGGATTTGATCTAGGAGTTCTGCCAATAGGAGACTGATCAATGTCAATTATTTTGTCGATCAGTTCGGTTCCTTTAAAGTTTTTAAAAGCTTTTGGAATTTTTCTACTTTTATTTTTATTTAACATCAAATTTAAAGCATTGTATAAAGTATGCAGAACTAAAGTTGACTTACCACTTCCAGAAACACCAGTGACACATGTAAAGGTTCCGACAGGTACTTTAAAGTCAACATTTTTTAGATTATTCCCTGTAGCTCCTAATATTTCTATAAACCTTCCATTTTTGGCTCTTCTTCTCTTATTTGGAATTGGTATGAACTTTTTACCAGAAAGATAACTTCCGGTTATACTATTTTCAGTTTTAATTATTTCATTAACCTCACCTTGAGCTATAATTTGACCGCCATTAACACCTGCTTCTGGACCAATATCAATTATGTGATCTGAATTTTCCATTGTTTCAGTATCATGTTCCACAACTATAACAGTGTTTCCTAGGTCTCTTAATTTTTTTAATGCTTTAATGAGTTTTTTGTTATCTCTTTGATGTAAACCTATTGACGGTTCATCTAAGACATATAAAACACCTGTAAGTCCAGAGCCGATTTGAGATGCTAATCTAATTCTTTGTGATTCACCACCAGATAATGTTCCTGACTCACGAGATAAAGTAAGATAGTTTAATCCAACATTTATTAAAAAATTTAATCTTTCATTAATTTCTTTTAATACATGTTGTGCAATTTTATTTTCCTTATCATTTAAAAACTTTGGTAGTTCATCAAACCATTTTTTTGCATCGTCAATAGATTTAATAGTAATTTCACTTATATGTTTTGAGTTTATTTTTACACATAAGGCTTCCTCTTTAAGTCTCATTCCTTTACATTTTTCACAGTGTGACTCACTTTGGTATTGAGATATTTCTTCTCTTTTCCACTCACTATCAGTTTCCAAATATCTTCTTTCAAGATTATTTACAACTCCTTCAAAAGTTTTTGTGGTTGAATAACTTTCATATCCATCGTCGTATTTAAATTTTATTTCTTCATCATCTGAACCAAACAATATTATATCTTGTATTTTTTTACTTAATTTTTTCCAAGGTACATCTAGTGAAAATTTGTAATGTTTTGATAAAGAAGATAAAGTTTGTGCATAATATAATGATGTTGATTTTGACCATGGTAAAATAGCTCCATCGCCTAGAGTTTTTTGTGTATTCGGCACCACTAAATTTGGATCTACATTTAAATTACTTCCAATACCTTCACATTCTTCACAAGCACCATACGGTGAATTAAATGAGAACAATCTTGGTTCAATTTCTTCTATGGTAAAACCGCTCTCTGGACATGAGAATTTAGATGAAAAAGTAACAGATTCAATTTTTCTAAATTTTTTTGGCAATGTTTCATTTTCATACTCTACTATAAGCAAACCACCTGACAAATTTAAAGCTGTTTCAATACTATCCGCCAACCTATTTCCCAATGAAGAACTTAAGACAATTCTATCAACGACAACGGAAATATCATGTTTAACTTTTTTATTAAGATTGGGGAAATCTCCTATATTTAAATATTTCCCATCAACTTTTATTCTTTGAAAACCTCTTTTTTTAAAATTTAAAATCTCTTGTTTATATTCACCTTTTCTTCCACGAACTATTGGAGCTAAAAGATAAATAGTGGAATTTTTAGGTAAGTTTTTAATTCTATCTACCATATCACTAACTGACTGAGACTTAATAGGTTTACCCGTAAACGGTGAAAAAGGTGTTCCTACTCTCGCAAATAAAACTCTCATATAATCGTAAATTTCAGTAACTGTAGCTACTGTAGACCTGGGATTTTTAGATGTGTTTTTTTGTTCTATCGATATTGCTGGACTTAGCCCCTCTATCATATCAACATTCGGCTTTTTCATTTTATCTAAAAATTGTCTCGCATATGCTGACAAGCTCTCAACATATCTTCTTTGACCTTCAGCATAGATAGTGTCAAATGCTAAGGAGGATTTTCCCGACCCTGAAAGCCCAGTTATGACGACTAATTTGTCTTTTGGTATTTCTAAAGAAACATTTTTTAAATTATGTTCTTTGGCGCCTTTTATAAGGATTTTTTTCAACATTTTTCTTGTTCTTATACAATTATCATCTTAAATAAGTTTGTTTATTATGTTATAAATATAATTATATTTATTTTAAAAATCTAATAATAACTCAAAATTGATATGGCTGGTAGTTTAAATAAAGTATTGTTAATAGGAAGATTAGGAGCAGATCCAGAAATTAAACAAATGGTTAATGGTAAAAACGTCGCAAGACTAAGTTTAGCTACTAGCCAAAGCTGGAAAGACAAAAATACTGGCGAAAGAAAAGAAAAAACTGAATGGCATAGAATTGTAATATTTAATGAAGGTCTCATTAACGTCATTCAACAATACTTAAAAAAGGGTGCTAATGTATACGTTGAAGGACAGCTAAGCACAAGAAAATGGAAAGACGAGTCAACTGGTCAGGACAAATATTCAACAGAAATAGTTCTACAAGGATACAATTCAAGTTTAACAATGTTAGATGGAAAAAATAAAAATTCTGATACAAGCCCAGTCTCAGACTCAAAAAGCTCATTACCAAATGATAATTTAAATCAAGATAATTCTGATTTAGACGATGAAATTCCATTTTAAATTTTATGGAAAAAAATAATCAATCATTAAAAGACTCTTATAAACCAATATTAGTTCAAGACGAGATGAGTTCTTCTTATCTTTCTTACGCTATGAGTGTAATTGTTAGCAGAGCTCTCCCCGATGTTAGAGATGGTTTAAAGCCAGTTCATAGAAGAATAATATACGCGATGTATAAGGGGGGTTACGATTGGACAAAACCTTTTCGTAAATCTGCGAGAATAGTAGGTGATGTAATCGGTAAATATCATCCTCATGGAGATCAAGCTGTTTATGATGCCTTAGTTCGTTTAGTGCAAGATTTTTCTATGAGTCTACCTCTTATTACTGGACAAGGAAACTTTGGATCTATAGACGGAGATCCTCCCGCAGCAATGAGATACACTGAGACAAAGTTAGGAAAAATTGCCCAATTTTTGACTGAAGACTTAGAAAAACAAACAGTTAATTACAGAAATAATTATGATGAAACAGAAAAAGAACCAACAGTTTTGCCGTCTCAATTTCCAAATTTATTAGTAAATGGTGCCGGTGGAATAGCCGTTGGAATGGCGACAAGTATACCACCCCATAACTTAGGTGAAATTATTGATGCTACTATTGCATTAATAGAGAACAAGGAAATAACAATATCTCAACTGATGAAACATGTACCCGGTCCAGATTTTCCAACTGGAGGAGTAATAATTGGAAAAGATATTATTAAACAAGGATACAATAAGGGTAGAGGCTCCTTCAAAATTAGAGGTGAGATTGAATTTGAGGAAAAAAAGGGAGGAAGATCGGTTCTAATAATTAAATCAATTCCATTTCAAGTTAACAAGTCAACATTAATTGAAAGAATAGCACAATTAGCTAAAGACAAAAAGATCGAAGGTATTAGCGATATAAGAGATGAGTCAAATAGAGAGGGTATAAGGGTAGCTTTAGAGCTTAGAAGAAATACTGAACCAGAAACAGTTCGAAGGCAATTATATAAGCTTACAAGCATCGAAAGCTCATTTGGTTTTAATACTTTAGCCTTGGTTGATAAAAAACCAAAAATTCTAAATTTAAAGGAATTCATAACTGAATTCTTAAAATTTAGAGAAGAAACTGTAATTAAAAGAATTAAATTTGATTTAAAAAAAGCAGAAAAAAGGGCTCATATTTTGATCGGACTAGCTACCGCTGTAGAAAATATTGATGAAGTAATTAAAATAATTAAAAAATCTAAAGACATCGCCATTGCAAAAAAAGATTTATTGTCAAAAAAGTGGAAAATAAAAAAAAGTGTAAAATTTATACAAACAATAGAAAAAAAAAGAAATATTACTTCTTATGTTTTATCTGAAAGCCAAGTAGAAGCAATTTTAGAATTAAGACTACAAAAACTTACTGCCTTCGGTATAAGTGAAATAGAAACTGAAATAAATGATTTATCTAAATTAATTACTAAGTATAATAAATTACTTTCTTCAAAAAAAGAATTATACAAATTAATATCAAATGAACTTACAAATATAAAAGATAAATTTTCAATTCCAAGAAGAACCAAAATAATAGATGCTGTTTTAAACTATAATATTGAAGAGACTATTCAAAAAGAGTCAGTTATGATTAATATTACAAATCAAGGTTATATTAAAAGAAGTCCTTTAACTTCTCTTAAAATTCAAAAAAGAGGTGGAAAAGGTAAAACTGGTATCACTACAAGAGAAGAAGATTTTGTTGTTCAAATATTTACTGCTAATACACACACTCCAGTATTGTTCTTTTCCACTCAAGGATTAGTATATAAAATTAAAGCTTATAAAATACCTGAGGGAACCGCAGCATCAAAGGGCAAATCCATATTTAATTTATTGCCCTTAAAAAGCCATCACTCAATAAGCTCAATCATGCCTTTGCCCGAGGATGAGAATGAATGGAAAAAATTTATGGTTATTTTTGCAACTAGAAATGGTTACGTGAGAAAAAACAGTTTAGAAGATTTTATAAATATTAATGCAAGCGGCAAAATTGCAATGAAATTGGAGGAAAATGATAAAATTATAGGTGTTAAAATTTGTAAAGAAGATCAAGATATTTTATTAGGCACACAAACGGGTAAATGTATAAGATTTATGTCAAAAAAATTAAGACTATTCAAGGGAAGATCTTCAAAAGGTATAAGGGGCATACAACTTAACGGACCAGATAAAGTTATCTCTCTTTCAATTTTGGATAATAATAAATTAGAAAGCAAATCTTTAAAAGATGATAAAATAAAAAAAGGTATTCAAAAATATATTTTATCTATCACAGAAAACGGATTCGGGAAAAGATCATCTTATTTTGACTTTCGAGTTACTAATAGAGGTGGTAAAGGGATTATAGGAATTATAAACTCACCTCGTAATGGAAATGTATCATCTACATTAATAGTAGGTGAAGAAGATGAAATAATATTATCTACTGATAAAGGCAGTATAATGAGATGCGCTGTTAAAGAGATAAGAATAGCTGGAAGAAACACTCAAGGTGTAAGAATAAAAAAACTTAATGGGGAAGAAAAAGTTGTATCAGTAATTAAAATAGAGGATAATATTATTTAATTATGAGAACGGGTATTTATCCAGGCACCTTTGATCCAATTACTTATGGCCATATAGATTTAATTAAAAAATCTCTTAAAATAGTTGATAGAGTAATAATTGCCACAACAGATAATATTAATAAGGATTATTTTTTTTCAATAGATGAGAGACTAGAAATTATTAAGAATTCTCTTTTTAAGGACTTAAAAATGAGTAGAAAAAAAATAATAGTAATTCCTTTCGACACTTTGACTATAAATTTATGTAAGAAATATAAGTCTACATTAATAATAAGAGGATTGCGAGCCGTTTCAGATTTCGAGTATGAATTTCAATTAGCCGGTATGAATAAAAAACTTAACAATAATATTGAAACGATTTTTTTAATGTCTGATTTAGAAAACCAGATAATATCATCAAAATTTGTCAAAGAAATAGCCAAATTGAATGGAAATTTAAAAAAATTCATTACTAATTCAGCTATAAAAGCTTTAAAAGATAAGTTCAAATGAAAAAATTAAATTATTTAATTTTTATTTTTTTTGTTTTATTTTCTACTTATTTAAATGCAAAGGAGAATATTATGATTATTAAGTTAAAAAATGGCGATGTTGAAATAGAATTATTTGAAGATAAGGCACCAAATCATGTTAAAAGATTTAAAGATTTAGCCAATTCAGGTCAATATGACGGAGTAGTTTTCCATAGAGTCATAGACGGGTTTATGGCTCAAACGGGGGATGTAAAGTTTGGAAACTCTAATAGCCCTGATTATAACATTTCTTTAGCTGGGACAGGAAATTCAAATTTACCTAATCTTAAAGCTGAATTTTCAGACATAGCACATGTTAGAGGAACTATATCCGCTGCTAGAACACAAGATCCAAACAGCGCTAACAGTCAATTCTTTATTTGTTTTGAATCTGCACCTCACTTAGATCGACAATATTCTGTTTTTGGAAAAGTAATTAAAGGAATGGAATATGTTGATATGATAAAAAAAGGAGAGGGTAACTCCGGAGCAGTAACTAATCCTGACAAAATTATAAGCATTAAGCCAAAAAAATAAATGCTAATAAAAAAATTTTGTTTTGAGTTAATTACTCAAAATAGAAAAGCTAGGTTGGGAAAAATATACACACCCAGAGGAATAATTGATACGCCAGCATTTATGCCGGTAGGAACTTTAGGCACGGTTAAAAGTATTTTTACAGATGATTTAATCAAAACAAATACTCAAATTATTTTAGGCAATACATACCATCTTATGTTGAGACCTGGAACTAATGTCATTGAGAAATTTGGAGGATTACATAAATTTATGAATTGGGAAAAACCGATTTTAACAGACTCTGGAGGTTTTCAAATAATGTCATTATCAAAATTAAATCAAATTGATTATAAAATTGGAGCCATTTTTAAGTCACATATTGATGGAAAGAAAATTATTCTTAGTCCAGAAAAAAGTATTCAAATTCAAAAAAAAATAAATTCAGATATTTTAATGGTTTTGGATGAGTGTCCTAAATTAACTAGAGATAAAAAAATTTTAAAAAGCGCAATTGATACCTCAACCTCATGGGCCAAAAGGTGCAAAGTTGAATTTGGAAACAATAAAAAAAAAGCTCTTTTTGGAATAGTCCAAGGTGGTTTATATAAGGATTTAAGATTAGAAAGTTTAGAGAGAATTCTACCTTACGAATTTGATGGTTATGCTCTTGGTGGATTAGCAGTTGGTGAAACTCAAGAACAAATGTTTAAAATTTTAAGTGAAATAACTGATTATTTGCCAATAAATAAGCCCAGGTACGTTATGGGTATAGGCACACCTACAGATCTTTTAGGAGCTATAAAATATGGAATAGATATGTTTGATTGCGTTTTGCCAACTAGATCCGGAAGAACTGGTTTAGCATTTACTTGGAAAGGTAAAATTAATTTAAAAAACTCCAAATATAAATATGATACAACTCCTTTAAACGATGAAAGTGATTTAAGAGGTTTAAAGTGCTATTCTAAAAGTTATTTAAATCATTTAATTAAAACTAATGAAATATTAGCTTCAATGCTTATTTCTTTACATAATGTAAGTTTCTACCAGCAGTTTATGTGTGAAATAAGGAAGCACTTAAAGAAAGGCACATTTGACAGATTTTATAATAAATATATTAAAATACTATAATGATAAATATTAATTGAAATTTTATCTAATTAACTGTAAAAGAAATTTTTTGGGCCCTTAGCTCAGTTGGTAGAGCACCTCCCTTTTAAGGAGGGTGTCGATGGTTCGAGTCCATCAGGGCTCACCATAATCTTAAGTGATTATTGGTGGGTATTCTAAAATAATTTCATTAACCCATCCCTTCAAATTTTTAATTCTGTTTTTACTTGATGGATGAGTACTCATAAACTCTGGTGGCTCATTACCTTTTTTCTTTTCTGCCATTCTTTCCCAAAGTTTAATTGACTCTCTTATATCAAAACCAGATAAAGATGAAAAAATTAATCCTAAATAATCAGCTTCAGTTTCTTGTTTACGGCCAAAAGGATTCATAATTCCAAGTTGAAAAATGTCCATTCCTGTGCTTCTACCAACATTATTTCTCGCTTGAGATACTTTGCCACCAAGAAAAATATCAGCTATTTGAGTACCTAAATTTATTGTTAGTGCTTGACTAGCTCTTTCTATAGAATGTTTGGCTACAGCATGGGCTATCTCATGTCCCATAACTACAGCTAGAGCATTTTTATTTTGTGTAATTTTAAGTAAACCAGTATAAACAGCAATTTTTCCACCAGGCATACACCATGCATTTACAACCTTGTCATTGTCAACCAATACGTACTCCCATTCAAAATTTTTGGTTGGATCATCTTCCCCCTTTTTTTTAAAAAAAGCACTAACTGAACTTTCAATTTTATTACCAATTTCTTTAATCTCCTTAAGTTGCTTTCCTTTGGTTATTAATTTTGTTTTTTTAACAAAGTTTGCATAAGCTGCACGAGCTTGAGCATTAATTTTAGACTCAGGGTAAATCGATAATTGCTTTCTTTCAGTAATAGGCACTGTTGCGCAAGATGGCAAAATAAGACTGTAACAGCCACATCCAAATAAGCCAAGAAATTTTCTTCTATTTATGTTATATTTCATATAGATTCATGATTTTAAATAATAAATTATTAATTGCAATTTTTATATTATTAATAATATTTATTATTTACGCAAGTTACAATTAATGCCAAATATTAAAACAAAAAAATCAATATTTGCAAGACTAAGAAATTATTTTCTTGCTGGTGTTGTAGTTTTAATTCCTATTGGTATTACGCTTTATTTAACTCTTTTTATAATTAAAGTTTCATCTAAAATAATACCCAAAGAAATCAATCCCAATAATTACCTTCCTTTTGATATTATTGGATTAGAAATACTTATAGCAGTAATTTTAATTACTTTAATTGGTTGGGTCTCGTTATCCTTTTTAGGAAAAAAAATTATAGATATTATAAATAATATATTAAAAAGAATTCCTATTTTAAGGACAATTTATTCTGCTATAGGTCAAATGACTGAAAGTTTAACAAAATCAGAAAATAATCAGAAAAGTGTCGTCTTATTAGAATATCCTAAGGAAGACGTATGGGCTGTTGGATTTGCAACAAAAGAAAATACAGGAATAATTAGTAAAAAATTAAATGAAGAATTAGTAAATGTATTTGTTCCCACTACTCCAAACCCTACTAGTGGATTTTTATTAATGGTACCAAAAAAAAAATTAATTTACCTGGATATTACATTTGAACAAGCCTCTAAATTTATTGTTTCTGCAGGCACATCTCAAGTCTAAAAGCTTATTTTTCTAAATTTATTACATCGGCTTTATCAAAAATCTTTAATAGAAAGTCAAATTTTTTAAATGAAGTTTCTTTTTTTTCTATATTTTTTATATATTTTTCCGCAAACATAAATAGATCTTTGTGTTCAATTAAATTTGCAATTTTAAAATTTTTTAGACCACTTTGCTGAAACCCGATTATATCACCATATCCACGCATTCTCATATCTTCTTCTGCAATATAAAAACCATCATTTGAAGATTTTAAAACTTTTAACCTTAATTTAGCATTATTATTAAGACTTTCTTTAAATAACAGAATACAAAAGCTTTGAATTGAACCTCTGCCAACTCTTCCTCTAAGCTGATGAAGTTGAGCTAATCCAAATTTATTTGCATTTTCAATAATAATTGTATTTGCAGATGGAAAGTCAATACCGACTTCAATGACAGTAGTAGATACTAAAATATTAATTTTCAAATCTAAAAAATCTTTAAGAATTTTCTCTTTCTC
>MDSV01160425.1_pt1 | contig 12104 bp, 12 predicted proteins | sample 810851 | NCBI WGS metagenome assembly MDSV01 (sample SAMN05326640, study PRJNA326480) | marine metagenome | isolation source: seawater | place: Atlantic Ocean: North East | collected 2012
TTCTCCTGGGTTATGTGCAGTTCCACGTTGTCTGATAATAATATTCCCAGCTCGAGCTGCTTGTCCTCCAAAAATCTTAACTCCAAGGCGTTTCGATTCGGATTCTCTTCCGTTTTTAGAACTACCTACTCCTTTTTTATGTGCCATGACAATGGGTTTTTAGTGGTTATTTTGAAAGTGCTGAAATTAAATCTGCTTTTTTCATAGAAGAAATACCTTCAACTCCTTTGGCTTTTGCTTCTGCTTTTAGCTGTGCAACAGTCATACTAGTGTATTCTTTTTTCTCTTTTTTAGGTGCTACTTTTTTAGTGACAGTCTTTTTTGGAGCTGCCTGCTTTGCGGCAGAAGAAGCCTTAGCTACCTCTTTTACTTCTTTTTTAGGTGTTGCTGGTGCTGAAGCCTTTTTAGCTTTTGATCCACTTGCCTGAATTTTTTCAATTACTAATTCAGTGAGTGCCTGACGGTGTCCATTTTTAACTCGGTATCCTTTGCGTCGTTTCTTCTTAAAAACGATGACCTTATTACCCTTAAGGTGACTAACTACTTTTGCTTCTACAGAAGCTCCAGTGATAGCCGGGGCGCCAATGGATAACTTTTTTCCGTCGTCTAACAAAAATACTTTGTCAAAAGATACTTTTGAACCCTCCTTATCTGTTAAACGATGTACAAAAAGCTTTTGGTCTTGCACAACTTTAAATTGTTGCCCTGCTATTTCTACAATTGCGTACATTTTTTATTTATTTATTGGTCGGCAAATATAGTGCTTTTTAGGAACAATACAATTTTCTACCCTCCCTAATTATTTGTCTAAAGAGTATTTGCCTGGGCCCGTAAAATAGATTGTAATAAAAGCAATTAAATACATTAGAGATTTCTCCTTTCTAGAAAAAGGATCTCCACCATGCGTTATTGCAAAAGCCACTAGCATTGTAAAGGCTGGAAAAATACTGAACAATCTAGTTTTCCATCCAATAATAATAAAAATAGGGGCTATGAACTCCCCAAAGGATGCTAGAATAAGTGATGGAGTAACACCTATTCCTAGTGGATCACCAAACTTAAAGTTTCCGTGAATTACTCTTAAAAACTTTCCATATCCATGAGTCATTAATCCTATTGAAAACCCGAAACGAAATATAAGCAGGCCTAGATTTAAAAAAATATTATTTTTAATGTCTTCCCTTTTTTAAATTAAATTCTACCCTTTTTTAAATATTCTTTTACTGTTTTTTCAAGACCTGCTTTAAAGGAAGTTTTTGGTTCCCATCCTAATGTGTTTTTTATTTTTGTGGCATCGATCGCATAACGAAAGTCATGTCCCAAACGATCAGTTACAAAAGTCACTAAAGATTTTGAAGTCCCTTTTGGGCGATCTAATAAACGATCGATAATTTCTATTAATTGATTAACAACGTCGATATTCTTTTGCTCATTATTCCCTCCAATGGCATAGGTCTCGCCAATTTTGCCTTGATATAAAATCATATCAATCGCCTCCGTGTGATCTTCAACATACAACCAATCCCTTATATTTTCTCCTTTACCATAAATAGGAAGTGATTTTTGATTAATGATTTTTTGAATCATTAAAGGAATAAGTTTTTCTCTATGCTGTGATGGTCCATAATTATTTGAGCAGTTAGAGAGCACTATTGGAAGTCCGTAGGTATAATAATAAGATCGAACAAGATGATCGGAAGCCGCCTTGGAGGCAGAATATGGTGAGTGTGGATCATAGGGAGTGTCTTCACTAAACTGCCCTTCTTGACCAAGACTACCAAATACCTCATCTGAGGAAATATGATAGAAACGTTGATTGGAAATATGATTAACCCAGTGCTGACGTGCTGCTTCTAAAAGATTCAAAGTTCCCTGAATGTTGGTTTTTGCAAATCTAAAAGGGTCTGTAATGGAATTGTCCACATGAGATTCGGCAGCTAGGTGAACCACTGCTTCAAAATCATATTCTTTGAATAATGACTGAAGGTTTTTAAAATCGTTTATGTCGCCTTTGATAAAGTTATAATTTGATGAACCATCGCAATCATGAAGATTATCTAAATTTCCAGCATAGGTTAGGGCGTCCAAATTTACGATTTGAGAATTTGGGTGATTTTTTAATAATCTTTTTACCAAATGTGAGCCAATAAATCCGGCTCCACCAGTAACTAAAATCGCCTTATAGGTGTTCATTTACTTTAATTCTTGTTAAACATCTTTCCAATGCATTCTCCCAAGAGGAAATACTTAAAGATAAGTGATTTTCAATTAGTCTAGTATCTAAAATTGACTGTTTAGGTCGTTTAGCTAGAGTAGGGTATTCTGCCGTTGAACATGGTTTTATTTCACAAGGGCTTTTTTTGAGAGTTTTAATTTTAGAAGCCAAATCAAACCATGTTGTAGCGCCTTGCATTGCATAATGATAACAATTGTAATTGAATAAATCTGGCTTTGAGATGTTGCCTAAAACTCCTCTTGCCAAATCGATTCCATAAGTAGGCCTTCCATGCTGATCGTTGACAACTTTAATGTTTTCTTTTGCTTTAATCAATCTTAAAATTGTTTTAACAAAGTTTTCCCTGAAAGGGCTAAATAGCCAAGAAATTCTAAAAATAGTATGGCGGCAGTTGGATTTTTCAAGTAATTGCTCACCATAATGTTTTGATTGACCATATATGTTAATTGGATTAGGTTTGTCATCCTCTTGATAGGGAAACGATGCAGTTCCATCAAAAACATAATCGGTTGAAAAGTGAATTAGGGAAAGTTCTTTTTCTTCTACAAAGGAGATGAGGTTTTGTAAGCCATTAGCATTTATTTTATTCACCTTATCAGTTTCGTTTTCCGCTTTATCTACTTGAGTATAAGCAGCACAATTTATAATGCCCTCAAAAGAGTGAATTTCATTAAATTTTTTAAGGGCGCCTGACCGAGTTAGATCTAATGTCTTTCGATTGGCAAAAATTAGTTGGTGTTCAGGAAATTCTTGAGTTACAGCTTGAAAACATTTTCCAAGTTGTCCCTCAGATCCGGTAACTAAAAAATTAGGCATAAATAAATTTTAATCAAATAAAATCCCCTCCTGAAGCAAGGGATGACTTTGATCCTTCTTGGATTGAATCCACTGATCTTTAGGAAGTTTCCAATTAATTGCTAAACTCGGATCGTCAGGTGAAATACCCCCCTCGTTTTCAGGGTGATAGTATTGATCTACTTTATAATGAAAAATTGAATGCTCACTTAGGGTGATATACCCATGGGCAAAACCCTGGGGTATAAAAAGCTGTAGTTGATTTTCATCCGAAATTATTTGACTAAAGTGCTGACCAAAAGTTGGCGATTCTTTCCGAATATCAACTACCACATCTAATACACTTCCTTTTATAACACTTACTAATTTAGACTGGCCTTGGGGAGATAGTTGATAGTGTAAGCCACGAAGCACCCCTTTTTTAGAATGAGTGAGATTGTCCTGACAAAAATGGATCTTATATCCTAACGCTTTTTGAAAAACTTTCATGTTAAAGTGCTCTGAAAAACTTCCCCGTACGTCTAAATGAATATCTGTTTTTAAGAGGAGTACTTCCTTGAAAAGAGTTGGGATTTTAGTCATTTAGAATATCGTTTAATCAAATATTGACCATAAGAACTGTCCTTCATTTGACTCGCGCTTTCGAGTAGCTTTTCTTTTGAAATTAACTGTTTTTTATAAGCAATCTCTTCTAAACATCCCACTTTTAATCCTTGTCGCTTCTCAATGGTTTCGATAAACTGGCTTGCTTCTAAAAGGGATTCGTGAGTTCCCGTATCAAGCCAAGTAAAGCCTTTTCCTAAATGTTCTACATTAAGGGTTCCTTGTTTAAGATAGTAATTGTTTATAGAAGTAATTTCCAATTCTCCTCTAGTTGAAGGCTGAATTTGTTTCGCTACTTGGATAACAGTGTTTGGATAAAAATAAAGCCCAACAACTGCCTGGTTGCCTTTTGGATTTATTGGTTTTTCTTCAATAGAGAGCGCTTTGCCATTATTATCAATTTCGATTACTCCGTAACGATGGGGATCTTTTACTGTGTAGCCAAAAATAATTGCTGCTTTTTTTGATTTATTTTGTTTAATTACACTCTCCAACTGCTCAGAAAAATCTAACCCATAAAAAATATTATCTCCTAGGATTAAACAAACAGGGTCGTTTCCAATAAAATTTTCTCCTAAAATAAACGCCTCTGCTATACCTTTAGGTTGTTCTTGAATTTTATATTGAAGGCTTATTCCGAAGCGACTTCCGTCTCCTAACAAACGTTGATAGGCGTAAATATCTTCTGGCGTACTTATAATCATCACTTCCCTTATCCCAGCTAGAATTAATATCGAAAGCGGATAATAAACCATCGGCTTATCATATACCGGAAGAAGTTGCTTAGAAACTCCTATTGTTACAGGAAAGAGTCTTGATCCAGTTCCACCAGCAATTAGCAGGGCTTTCATGATTTAAAAAATGACTTTATAGAGTTAATAATATATTCTTGTGAAGAAGAGCCTAACTCAGTATGCATTGGTAAAGAAATGACCTCCTCACAAAGTTTTTCTGATATTGGTAAATTAAAATTATCGTTAACATAAAATTTAAATGCCCTTTGTTTATGTAAAGGGATAGGGTAATAAATCATAGTTGGAATATTTTTCCCATTTAAATATAATTTTAGCATATCCCTTTTACCTTGTTTAATTTTTAATGTATACTGGTGGTATACATGAGTAGAATAATTAAGTTCATTTGGGATTTGAATTTCTTCTATATTTTTTAACTCGTTATTATAAACAATTGCTGATTTATATCTTTTTTCATTATATAAATCTAAATATTTTAACTTAACATCAAGTATACCTGCCTGAATAGAATCAAGTCTTGAATTACAACCGATAATATCATGGTGATATTTTTTCGTTTGGCCATGATTTGTTATTTTCTTCAATTTTTCAGCTAATTCTTTATTATTAGTCATTATAGCTCCTCCATCACCATAGCACCCTAAATTTTTTGAAGGGAAAAAAGATGTACACCCTATGTCACCAATTGTTCCTAATTTTTGACGATCCCCATTCTTAAAAATAAAATCTGCTCCTATAGCTTGTGCGTTATCCTCTATTATAAATAAATTATACTTTTCTGCAAGTAATAAAATTTCTTCCATTGGAGAACTTTGGCCAAACAAATGAACTGGAATTATAGCTTTTGTTTTTTTTGTAATTAATCCCTCCAATTTATTAATACTAATATTGAAATTTGAATAATCAACATCTACAATTATTGGTTTTAACCCTAATATACTGATTACTTCAGCAGTTGAAACATAAGTAAAAGCGGGAACAATTATTTCATCTCCTCTTTTCAAACTTAAAGACATTAAAGATATTTGAAGTGCATCTGTTCCATTTGCACATGGTATTACATAATTTACACCAAGGTATTTTTGAAATGATATTTTAAAATCTTCAACATTTTTTCCTCCAATAAAATGGGTTGAATCAATAGTTTCTTGAATCTTTTCGTCTATTTCAGTTTTAATGTTTAAATACTGATTTCTTAAATCAACCATTTTTATTAAATCTTTCATAGGTAATTCTTATCTAGTTAAACTACATTGTAATTTTATTATAGTCTAAATCATTTACTTTCAAAAACAAATTTATAAACACTAATGGTTTGATCCACTATTTTTTTAAGAGTAAATTCTTTTTCAAATAAAATTCTTGATTTTTGACCCATATTTAATCTTAGTCTTTGATCCAAAATAAGATCTTTCATTTTTTTTGATAATTCTAACGGACTCTTGATGGGCACCTTAAACCCATTATATCCCTCAATAACTGTATCATCACAGCCGGGTGCATTTGTAGTGATAATCGGTCTTCCAATTGCCATGGCTTCTATGGTTGATTTAGGAAGACCTTCCCTGTAGGATGGAAGGCAATAAATATCTGACAGGATTAGGACATTTTTTATTTCATTAGTATTCCCATGCCATATTACAAAATTAGGTTTTAATAACTTTTTTAGCTCCGTTTCAGTAATATGTGCTGGATTATCCAAATCAATCTTACCATAAATGTTTAAGACAACCTTTGATTTAATTTCTTTAGGTAGAATTTCAACCGCCTTTATCAATTCAAGAATCCCTTTATCCTTTAAAATTCTACCGGTAAAAGTGATGTTTACTTTTTCGTTTTTATGCGGAATTGCATACTTAAACTCTTTATCATTAACCCCTGAACCTTTAATTAACCTATAATTTTCTTTTACACTAAGTTTTTTAAATTCTTGTAGGTCATTTTTGTTTTGGAATATATAGTAGGGTTTGCCAATAATATTAATGAGATTAAAAAGACCCTTAACAGTTATAGCCGGCACTGATTTTCTTTCTGATGCAAATAAAAACCCAAGCCCTGAAACAGCATTCACCTTTTTAATTTTTCTATCAAAAATTAGGCAAAGATTTGAAAGTAATATAGATTTTAATGTTACACTGTGAACTATTTCAGGAGAAACACTTTTGACTAATCTTTTTAACTGAATTAGCGACTTTAAATTTGACCATAAACCAAAAGAAGATCTGTTAATGTCAAACTTTAAGAATGTAATCCCTTTTATCTTAGTTTTAGGAAGTGAGTTTGAAGCAACAAAGACCTCATAATTATTTTTAAGGGCGAATTCAGCTATAGGAAGCCTATGAGAAATAAAGAAGTCGATATCATTTACTACAAACAATAATCTCATTTAAATCAAATTTAAATATTGCTCGATAGTTTTTTCAAAATCCAAATCCTTAGATATTCTATTTTTTTGATTTTGCGTAATTACCGATTTTGAATTCAAAGTGCTTTTTAATTTTTCAAAAAAATCTTTATCACTTATTGCTGTTTTAGCTAATGGATAATTTTTTGTCATTTTTATAAAATCGCCGGCATCAAATCCTACAATTGGCGTCCCTACTGACATAGCTTCTGAAATGACATTAGGGTATCCTTCTCCAAATTTTGACAAATACAATAAACAAGATGCAAATTTTAAATAATCAAAAACATTTTGCTTTTGCTTATATATAATTAATGATTCTAAATTTTTTTTAAAATATTCTTTCTCCCACCCTCTACCTAAAATCACTAATTTATATCCCGGGAATTGAGTGTCTATAGTTTCAACTATTTTTTTTAAAAATTTAGGATTCTTCTGAGGATGCTTTCTGCCAATAAATAGAAGAAAATTTTCCTCTTTTGGTGCATTTAAGTTTTTTGGAACTTGTTTAGCTAGTCTATTTGGAATTAAATTGCTTCCCTTTTTTTTAAAAAAGTATTTTTCATGTGTGATTTTAGATTTTTCAGAACAATAAATAATTCTACACTTGCTAAAATTGGTATATACACCCATTATGGCAAGAAGAATTTTTTGTTTGACTTGAAATGGACCGAAATCACTATGCCTAATATTCCAGAAGTATTTATTATTTAAATTATGCTTAATTGAAAATTTTTCATATAAAACAAAAGTCTTATACAGCCAACATATTACAATTGTCTTTTTATTTTTTTTAAGTCGTTTTAAAAGTATTCCCCGAGATTTTTTGAATTGAATTATTTCTATATCATCGATCAATTTTGAATAATTAAAATCTCTTTTGGGGTCATTAAAGGTTATTATGGATTGATTAATTCTTTTTCCTTTTAATGCTAACGAAATATTTACAAGCACATTTTCGGCTCCACCATTTTTTAAATTGGGAATTATGTGTACTATTTCCATTTATAATCTTAAATAACCTTTGGTTTTTGGAAAAATAGATTTTACATCAAAAACAACACCTTCTGGTTTTGTCAAAGTATCTATGTTTAAACTCAAATATTCATCATGACCAACAGCAATAATTATAGCATCATACATTGAATCTAGTTTTTTAATATAGTTTTGACTATATTTATTAATCATCTCTAGGGGATCAGCTTGTGGATCATGAATTTTGCAGTTAAAATTATTTTTAGTAAAAATTTTAAATAAATCCTCTGATTTAGAATTTCTTATATCGGGGCAATCCTCTTTAAAAGTGGCCCCCATTATTAAGACATTTTTTGAATTTAAATTTTTTTGTTTTAATGCACTTTCTACTTTCTGAAAAATAAAATCGGGTATAGCCTCATTTGTTTTTCTCCCAGAGAGAATAATATCGGGGTTATACCCAACTTTTAAAGCTTTATGTGCAAGATAGTATGGATCTACACCTATACAATGTCCACCTACTAATCCAGGTTTGAAATTCAAAAAATTCCACTTTGTTGATGCAGCCTCAAGTACTTCGGTTGTATCAATATTCATTTTATTAAATATTTGAGCTAATTCATTAACGAATGCAATATTTAAATCTCTTTGAGTATTTTCAATGATTTTTGATGCCTCAGCGACCTTTATAGAGCTAACAGGATGAATATTTGCCTTAACAACTTTTTTGTAAAGATTTGTAATTACTCCAAGTGCATAATCATTTGACCCCGATACTACCTTATCTATTTTTTCAAAAGTATGCTCTTTATCTCCTGGATTAATCCTTTCCGGACTAAAACCAACAAAAAAGTCTTGATTTAATTTTAAAGTACTTTTCTCTAAAATAGGTGTGCAGATTTCTTCAGTTGCTCCAGGATAAACAGTCGATTCATATATTACGAAATCTCCTTCTTTTAAAATTGAGCAGATCAATTCCGAAGCACTAATCACAAGTGATAGATCTGGATTTTTATTTTGATCAATAGGTGTTGGTACTGTTACAATATAAACATTACAATTAACAAGATCATTTATTTTATTCGAAACCTCAAAACCATTTTCAAGGGCCGAAATCAAGTCATCATTTGAAATTTCATTAGTTATGTCAATTCCATCTTGTATTTGTTCAATCCTACTTTTTTTAATATCAAAACCTATTGTCTTGAAATACTTAGAAAATGAAATTGCTAGTGGTAAACCAACGTAACCTAAACCTATAACTCCTATTTTGTGTTTCATTAATAACTTAATTATAATATTCCAAATACCATTTAACAAAATTATCTATCCCTTTTTGAATAGGAGTATTCGGTTTGTAATCTAATTCTTTTACAAGTAAATCAACATTTGCAAAAGTTTTAGGGACATCACCGGGTTGTAAAGGCATATAATTAATTTCAAATTTTCTGCCTAAAGATTTTTCAATTACATTTATAAAATCCATCAATTTTATTGGGTTATTATTTCCAATATTATAAATTTTATACGGCGCTTTTGTGGGATTCAATACTGATGATTCCAAAGGGACTTTTGCTGGGTTTTCAATAACTCTAATAATCCCCTCAACTATGTCATCAATGTATGTAAAGTCTCTGAGCATCTCCCCTTCATTAAAAACATTTATAGGTTTGTTTTCTGTAAGTGCTTTAACAAATAGAAATAGAGCCATGTCTGGTCTTCCCCAGGGGCCGTAGACTGTAAAAAACCTTAACCCTGTTGTAGAGATGCCATAAAGATGAGAGTAGGTATATGCTACAAGTTCATTACTTTTTTTAGTTGCAGCATATAGGGATATCGGATTATCTACTCTGTCATTTTCACTAAACGGAAGATCTATATTACCACCATATACTGAAGAACTAGATGCGTAAGAAAAGTTTTTTATGTTATGTGTTCTGCAAGCTTCAATAATGTTCTGAAATCCTATAAGATTACTCTTTACATATGCATAAGGATTTTCAATAGAGTATCTTACCCCCGCTTGTGCTGCTAAATGACAAACTGCCTCAATATGATGATTTTTAAATATATTTTTAATCTCTTTTAGATTTGAAATATCTTCTTTATAAAAAGTAAGTCCTGTGTAAAAATTCGACAAGTATTTTCTTTGATTTTCAATAATTGAAATTCCGAGAACAGCTAATCTGTCTTTTTTTAAATTGATATCATAGTATTTATCTAATGAGTCAATACAAATAACTGTATGATTTTCTTCCAAAAGTTTTCTCGTCAAATGAAAACCAATAAATCCAGCAGAACCTGTTATAAGAATATTCAAAAATATGTTTTTAACAAAAATACTTTATTTAATTTTGTTTTATATCAATTAGTATGCTGTTTAATTCTATTGAATTTTTCGTTTTCCTTGCTTCTTTTTTTGTTCTATACTGGTTTGTATTTAATAAAACTCTGAAAACTCAGAATTTACTCATACTGATAAGTTCATATGTGTTCTATGGTTGGTGGGATTATAGATTTTTATCTCTGATATTTCTTTCTACAATTGTTGATTATATTATCGGATTAAACATCCCAAAAAAGGATTTAAAGAAAAAACAAAAATTACTTCTTTGGTGTTCTATTCTTTTTAATCTTGGTATTTTAGGATTCTTCAAATATTACAATTTCTTTATTGATTCTTGGGTTAATTTATTTAGTTCAGTAGGATATCAAATTAAAAGTGTTTGGAGCTTAAATATTATCTTACCGGTAGGAATTTCATTCTACACTTTCCAAACAATGTCTTATACAATTGATATTTATAGAAAGAAATTAGAACCCACTAAAGACTTTATTTCATTCGCTTCTTTTGTGTCGTTTTTCCCTCAGCTTGTAGCTGGTCCAATAGAGAGAGCTTCAAATCTACTCCCACAGATTTTAAAAAAAAGAATTTTTAACTATGGGCAAGGGATTCAAGGTTTTAGATTGATCGTCTGGGGAATGTTTAAAAAAGTTGTAATTGCTGATTCCCTTGCTCCTATAGTAGACGATATATTTAGTAATTATCAAGATTTGGGAGGAGGAACACTTTGGCTAGGAGCAATTTATTTTGGGTTTCAAATCTATTGTGATTTCAGTGGGTATTCAGACATTGCTATTGGCACCGCTAAACTCTTTGGTTTTGAGTTAATGTCCAACTTCAAATTTCCGTATTTCTCGAGAAACATTGGAGAGTTTTGGAGAAGGTGGCATATTTCACTATCAACTTGGTTTAGAGATTACCTTTATATACCTCTTGGTGGCTCAAAAGAAGGGAGGCTTAAATCAATTAGAAACATCTTTGTCATTTTCCTTATTAGCGGGTTTTGGCATGGGGCAAATTGGACTTTTATTTTTTGGGGCTTATTTCACTCTATTTTATTTATACCGTCTTTTCTTTTCAAAACAAACAGAAGGTATACATCTTCAATAATTGGAGAGAGCACCTTTTTCCCTAGTCCAAAAGAATTCCTTCAAGTAGGCACAACATTTTTTTTAGTTACAATTGGTTGGGTGTTCTTTAGAAGTGAAAATGTTAATAATTCTTTTAAATTTTTAAATCAAATGTTCTCTGATTTTAGTTTTAAATCACAATTTGACTGGTTAATTATTTATATTTTGTCTTTTGTAATCATTGAATATTTAATTCGTAAAAGTGAAAGGCTTAAAGAAAAATATTTTAATTACGATTGGATTGTGTTTTCAATTTTAAGCTTAGCTATTTTATTATTCTTAGGTGGGAAAGAACAGTTTATTTATTTTCAATTTTAATGAAAAAATTCCTTATAATCATACCTGTTTTTCTTTCAGTTAATTTTATACTTTTCGAATTAACAGTAAGAATTTTTAATCTAACAAATGATGTCCCCCAAAGAAATTTAATAGATGGTCAATATCAGTTATACAAAAACAATCAAGAAGGGGTATATAAAAATGCTAGATGGAAAGTTAATGATTTTGGGTTTTTAGGACTTTCAGATATTAACAACGGGGAAAATCAAATTTTATTAATTGGAGATTCTTTTTTAGAAAATATGATGAACAACATTGAGTGTAATGTAGGGAGTCAAATGAAATTAATTGATGGGAACTTAAAAGTATTTGAAATAGCTCGTTCGGGCATGACATTGATTGAATATTTTGAATTTTACAAAAAATTCAAACAAAAAATTAAACCCGCAAAAACGATTTTTTTGGTAAATTCTAATGATATCTATGAATCTATTTCAAATTTTAATCGGTTTCCTGATCGAATTCAAATTGATTTAAATGAAAATAAAATTAACAGAGTTGATTTAAAATACCCTACTTTAAA